>WNEZ01000633.1_pt1 | contig 28317 bp, 19 predicted proteins | sample 5400521 | NCBI WGS metagenome assembly WNEZ01 (sample SAMN13153339, study PRJNA577476) | soil metagenome | isolation source: 120 cm saprolite under Douglas fir tree site 2 hole 1 replicate 1 | place: USA:California | collected 2015-04-18
AGGACGTGGATGTAGTCGGCCTCGGGCAGGGCGCCCATGTCGAAGCGCTCGGTCATGCCCAGGACCGCGAGCGCCGAGATGCCCTGGGTGGGCGGCGGGAAGCTCGCGACCTGCCCCTCCGCGTAGGCGATGCGCAGCGGCTCCATCCAGTCCGAGCGGTGCTCGGCGAGATCCTCGACGGCGAGCGGGCTGCCCGCCGCGGCGGCCGCCGCCACCAGTCGCCCGGCCACCTCCCCGCGGTAGAAGGCCTCGGCGCCCCCGTCGCGCACCGCTTCCAGGGTGCGGGCCAGGTCGCGCTGCACCAACGGCCCGCGGCGCAGGGCGTCCGGGTGGTAGAGCGGCCAGAGCCAGCCGCGAATCTCCGCCGGCGCGCGCTCGGTGAAGAGATCGGGCTCGCGCGGCGGCGGGATGCGCTGGCCGTCGGAGGCCTGGAATCCCTCCCGCGCGTACAGGATCGCGTCGGCCAGCAGCGCCTTCCAGCCGATCGACGAGCCCATCGCCCCGCGGCTGTACTCGTGCGCCTGCCACCAGCCGTCCACCACCGCCGGTACGGTCAGCGCGGCGGGCCCGCCACGCGCTGGAATGGCGGAGGTGATCCCGCGTGCCGCGTACCAGTCGATGCTGGCCGCGCGGGCGGCGCGACCGACCGCGCAGAGAGCGCGGAGCCGCTGCTGGCGCGCGTCGTAGATGAGCCACACGCTGTCGCCACCCAGGCCGTTGTTGTGCGGGTAGACCACCGCGATGGTGGCCGCCGCCGCGATCGCCGCGTCGAGCGCATTGCCGCCCGCCCGCAGCGCGGCCAGGCCGGACTGGGTGGCGAGCAGGTGCGGGGTGGCCACCATGCCGCGCGGGGCGCGCGCCTCGGGCCAGCGAGTGGTGGTCATCGGAGGGGCCCCTCACCCCGGCCCTCTCCCCAGAGGGGAGAGGGAGAAAGGGAATGAAGAACCCTCTCCCCCGCGAGGGGGAGAGGGCCGGGTGAGGGGGCGGCCTGCGTCAGGCCTACGAGCAGCCGGTGGTCGTGCCGCAGGTGATGCACCTAGCTCTCGACTTCCAGCATGTTTCTGGTGTCAGCATGTGCGCGATTCTACGTGATCCCAGGGGGACCAGTGTGTGTCATGTGCGACCTCGTGGACTTGGGAACGCGGACAGAACACGGACACGCCGGCCTCCCCGAGAGAGACCTCACCCAGACCGCGGGTTCCGAATTGAGTGACGTGCGAACTGAACCGCCCCGGGTTCTCCGGAGAGCTCGTTACGTGAGTGCCGCCAGGCCGGCTGGAGCCGGCTGGCGGCCGTAGTAGGCCTGCTCGAACTCGTTCGGGGACACGTACCCGATCGGCTCGAGCAGGCGGCTCGTGTTGTACCACGCGACCCACTCGAGTGTCGCGAACTCGACGTCCTCGACCCCTTTCCAAGGCCCCCGACGGTGGATCTCTTCCGTCTTATAGAGCCCGATGACGGACTCGGCCAGCGCGTTGTCGTACGAATCCCCGGTGCTCCCGACCGACGGCTCGATGCTCGCTTCGGCCAGCCGCTCGGTGTAGCGGATTGACAGGTACTGCCCGAGTTCAACTGCACGCCGCGGTCGCTGTGATGCACCAGCCGCTCCGACTCCGCGATCGGGCGATCGTAGAGCGCCTGCTCCAACGCATCGAGCGCCAGATCGCTGCGCAGCGAAGTCGACGCCCGCCAGCCGACGATCCGGCGGGCGAATACGTCGATCACGAACGCGACGTACACGCAGCCCCCGCCAGGTCGCGACGTACGTCAGGTCCGCCACCCACAGTTGGTTCGGCCGGCTCGCCGTGAAGCGGCGAGTGACCAGATCCGGCGGTCGCAGGGCCGCGGCGTCCGGGATCGTCGTCGTCTTGAATGTCCGGCCCCGCACCACGCCCTGAAGGCCCAGCTGCCGCATCAGTCGCGCCACCGTACAGCGGGCCGTCGGCCGGCCTTCCCGCCGCAGCTGCTTCCACACCTTGCGGACGCCGTAGACCTCGCGGTTCTCCCGCCACACTCGGCGGATGTGGCCGCCGAGCGCTTCGTCCCAGCGCGCGCGCACCGGCCGCCGGTCGGGACACCGCTGCCGGGCCCGCAGTTCGTAGTACCGCGACGGGGCGATCGGCAGCACCGCGCAGATCGGCTCGACTCCATCGGCGTCCCGGTGGTCGTTGATGAAGCCCACCATCACTTCGCTCGGCGGTCGAGCTCCGCCTGGGCGAAATACGCCGCCGCCTTCTTCAGGATCTCGTTGGCGCGTCGCAGCTCGACGTTCTCGCGCTCGAGCTGCTTCAGGCGCTGGCGCTCCTCGGTCGTCAGTCCGGGGCGCCGGCCCTGATCACGCTCAGCCTGTCGGACCCAGCTCCGGAGCGTCTCGGCGGCACAGCCGATCTTCTCGGCGATCGAGGTGATCGCCACCAGCTCTCCAAGCCGAGCAGCCGTCTTCTCGGGCTCACTTCTCTCCGCCTTGCCGCGACCCTGCGCTGAGCGGGTGCCGAGCGCGCCGGTAACCAAGACGTCAGGGCTCATTCCCTGATGAGGAGAACAAAGCGGCGACCGGCCACGAGCCCGGCGGCAAGCTCGCGCACTCGGGCCGACGCTGGAAAGTGCGCCACGTTCCGGTCGCGCGCCAGCAAATACGTGGCCTCAGGCAGCTGCGCGAACGTCTGGTAGTTGGGTGTCACCAGGACCGGTCGCCCCAGATAAAACTCGAAGACGAGCTCGGGGGCCTCGAGGGCGAACAGCGGCCCGCGGATCTCGACCGCTTTTTCGGCAATGGCCCGCCAGTCGGTCGCCCGACTCTGGCGCGCGGTCAGCGTAGTTTGGCCGACGGCCAAACCGACGGCGACGATGATCCACGCGGCGGCGAAGGCCGGGGTACGCCAGTGCCATCGCAAGTTGCGGACCCAGGCGGCGAGCAGCAACGCCATCGGGGCGCACAGCGGGAGATAGTATCGCCATCGCTGTCGGTGCGAGAGCGCCACGGCAACGAACACCACGGCCGCCCACACCAGCGCCAGCCGCGTCCCGCGCCGACCCGTCGGCTCGACCCCGCGCAGCGCCCACCCGAGCGCGACCGGCAGCAGGAGCGACCAGGGCAGCAAAATCGTGGACGCGTGCTTGAGCGGCTCCACGAGGTCCCGGCCTCCCGACGGGCCCGCCATGAAGTAGGCCCGCACATAGTCGTTCATCACAACCTCGTCGACCATCGCCGCCCGCCCCACGCCCAGTGCGAGCCCCGACCAGGTCACCACGAGAAGCGCCAGGATGGGCAGGCCGGCCCGCGAGGCCAGACGCAACGGCCCGGACCATCCGTACGTCGCGACTTCGTACGCCAGCGCGATGGCGAGCGGCAGTATCCCGACCGGGCCCTTGATCCAGAACGCGATGCCGACCAGCAGATAGAAGACGGTCAGGGCGCCCCGACGCCCCTCGAACTCGGCGGCCACAAACGCCCCCATGGCAGCGACCATGGCCAACGACAGGGTCATGTCAGGAACGGGCGAGCGCGCCAAGGAAAAGACGCCCGCCGTCGTCACTGCGATCAACCCCGCGGTGAACCCGACGTCCGCGTCAAATGCGCGACGGCCGATCCAGTACGTTCCGGCGACCAGGCCCAGCGCCGCGAGGAGCGACGGCAGGGCCGCCGTTCGCTGCGTCACCGCACCGGTTGGCCACGCGGCGAGGGCGATCAACCACGCGTGGAGCGGGGGCTTGTTGAGCATGGGCGTGCCGTTGATCTCGGGGAGCAGCCAGTGCCCGCGCGCGAGAATATCGCGCGCCATCATCGGAAATCGCGTCTCGTCGTTGGTCGCCAACACGTGCGCGCCGAAGTCGAAGAACAGCAGCGCCGCGCTGAACGCCATCAACACCACGACGCCGGCCCGGCGGTCGGCCCGGCCCACGAACGCCCGCCAGCGCTCAGGTCCAGCGCTCATTCGGCAGGTAGTGATCACACCAGGCGTCGAACATCAAGAGGGTCCAGAGGATCTTTCCATGATTCCGATGGCCCGCAAGGTGCTCGCCGATGGACCGCGCTACCGCGGCGGGCTCGAACAAGCCTCGACGCGCGACGCGAGCCGGGGCGAGCCGCTCTTGGAGAACGTTCCGGAGCGGCCCGCGCAACCACGCCGCAACCGGAACCCCGAGGCCCTGTTTCCGCCGGGTGACGATGGCGCCAGGAAGGAGGTCATCGACCGCGCGCTTGAGGAGATACTTCGTCGTCCCGGCACGGACCTTGAACCGGGTCGGGATTCGGCAGGCCAGCTCGACCAGCGCGGGGTCGAGGAACGGCGCTCGGACCTCGAGGGCAGCCGCCATGGTCGAGCGGTCCGTCGCGACCAGCGTCTGGTCCGCGAGATAGAAGCGGCAATGCTGATAAATCATGCGCTCGAAGGGGTCCCGGAGCGAGGTGTCCTCGATCGTCCTCGTCAGCTCGGCATATGGATCAAAGGCGTCTAGGGCGCGCTGGACGGCTTGCGACAGGAGGCGGGCCTGCTCGGGCGGGGTGAGGCCACCGAGCAGGAGCTGGGTCCGGACTTCGGGTTCGTACGGCAGCCCGCGGACGAATCGCTTGAGCAGGAAGTCGACGCTCCCATAACGCGGCGAAGGCGGAAGCTGCTCCACGATCGCGCGCATGGCACGCTGGCCCGCCGGGGGCAGGAGCCGCCGCAGCCACCGGGCCGGCCGATCGGCCAGGAAGGTCGGATAGCCACAAAACATCTCGTCGCCGCCGTCCCCGCTTAGGACAACCGTCACGGTGCCCCGGGCCGCCCGCGCCAGGGCGTACCGCGGCAGGAACGACGCGTCGCCCAGCGGCTCGTCGAGAAGGGCGCCAACCGGCTCCATGAGCTCGAGCGCCTCACGCGCCGAGAACACGATCGCGTGGTGCTCGGTCCCACAGTGCTCGGCGACCTGACGGGCGAATAGCCGTTCGTCGTACGTGGACTCCTCGAACCCCACGCTGAACGTCCGGAGAGGCCGTAGCCCGCTTGAGCGGGCCGCCAGCGCGGCGATCGTCCCGGAGTCGACGCCACCGCTCACGAAGACCCCCAGGGGCACGTCGCTCACCAGCCGGCTCTTCACCGAAGCCGCGAGCTGGGCCCGTAGCTGCTCCCGCCACTCCGCCTCGCCGAGCGAGTCGTCGGGCAAAAACCGCATCTCCCAGTAGCGCGCAAGCCGCGGCTTGTCGCCGGGTGAGACAACCAGGGTATGGCCCGACGGCAGCTTGGCCACGTCCGCGAGGATCGAGTGCGGCGCGGGAATGCATTCGAACAGCAGGTATCGCGAGAGGCTCTCCAGGCTCAGCGTCCGGGGCACGTCGGGGTGCTGGAGAAGTGCCCGCAGCTCGGATCCGAACACGAAGGCGTCCGGGCCGGCGTAGTAGTAGAGCGGCTTCTCGCCCATTCGGTCACGGGCCAGCAGGAGGGTCTGTCGGGAGGCATCCCAGAGCGCGAAGGCGAACATCCCATCAAGGTCGCGCACGCACGCCTCACCGGCCTCCTCGTACGCGTGTACGATCACTTCAGCATCCGAGCGCGTGGAGAACCGGTGCCCGCGGCGCTCCAGCCGCCCGCGCAGGTCGGCAAAGTTATAGATTTCGCCGTTCAGCACCACGCGGATGGTTCCGTCCTCGTTCGCGATCGGTTGCTGCCCCGTGGCCAGATCGATCACGGCGAGCCGGCGGGCGCCGAGCGCGACCTGCCCGTCGACGTATGCGCCTTCGTCGTCAGGTCCCCGGTGTCGCAGCGTCGCCGTCATCCGGCGCAGGATCTCACGACGACCGTCTCGCACTCGATTCACCACGAACCCGGCGATTCCACACACGTGCCGTGTCCTCCGTGTCGGCCCTCACGCATAGAAGCGTCAATCCGCCGGTGCGTCACGCTTCAGCGGCGATGCGGCCAGGCTACGGGCGTGAGTTGACTTTTCCCGAAATGGGCGCCCTGCCCACCTCATCCCAGCAGGGATTGCGGCGGCTTAGCCGCCGTTATCGAGATTGCAGATGCTTAGGAGAGCGGCGGGGCTCGAGCGTCAGCGGTGGAGAAGTACTGCGAGGAGGCTGGACGCGGATTTTCCAACCCGACCGCAGGTCCGAACACCGGCAAGGGCGTCCAGCAGCACAGCGGAAACGGGTCGAGCGCAGCCAGACTTGACGTGATGAGGAACACGCCATTGTCGTTGTCGTCGTCATCGAAGAAGCCACTCACCCAGGTCGGGTCTGGGGGAGTGGCATAGGCGAGCGGAGTCAGCACCACCAGAACCACCAGCAGCGCGACCAAAAGTGCAAGCATCGGGACCCGGCGTACCATTCCACTTGAGTGGATACGCGGATCATTGTGCGTTGTCAAGTCAGACCCGCCGCGCCGGGGGCCCATGCCCGATCTTGACCGGACATGGGGGCGGGCGTAGGCTGCCGTTCAATGGCACTCAAGAGAGCGCTCGTCCTCCTCCTCCTTGTCTGTCTCGTCACCCTGACTCCGCTTGCCTTCGCCAGCCCACCCGATCCGACATGGATGGATGGATTCTTCGACGACCTGGACTTCGACGACGTTGTCGTCTCACTCTCGTGGGCCGCGTGGGCGGTTGAAGTGGATCTGCTCGCAAGTCTTACGCCGGCGCCCGTGTCAGTCCACTTGGTCCAGTCCGGCGAGCAGCCGGTCCGCTCGACCAAGGTCCTATCGGCCTTCCTGGGCCGAGCACCTCCCCTAGCCTAAGCTCTCCCTTCTTCGGCATCTGGAGACTCCCGTCTCGGGGGTCTCCAGCGGCCAGACCAACCACGAGGGTGTAGCTCGGTCGGCAGCACGAGGGGGACCGGAAATGGGCCCAGATCGAAGATGCGGACTGATTCGTTCGAATCGGCCGAATAGCGCCCCGCGAAGGCTCTCGGGACGGCTTGCGCTTGTCGCCGTTGCCGCGGCCGCGGTTCTCAGCTTCAATTTTGGATCGCGCCTGCTTCTGACGAACGACGACACGCGGTTCCCGGTCATGGCCCGGGACGTTCTCGTCAACGGGCATTGGCTGGTCCCGGCCCTCCCGGACGGAACACCTCATCTCGTGAAGCCCCCGCTCGTGGTCTGGCTGATCGCGCTCACCGCCTGGCCCGCCGGTTCAGTGAGTGTCCGGACGGCTGTCCTGCCTTCCCTGCTGGCGGCCATCGGCGTCGCGCTCCTGACGTACTGGCTCGGACGTCGGCTCTTCGACCCGGACGCGGGGGTCGTCGCCGGCCTCACCGTGGCCACCACCGTCGGGGTCTACTCGATGGCCCACTCGTCGATGCCGGACATGGTGCAGCTGCTCGCGGGGACGGGCGCGATGGCCCTGTACGTGGCCTCCGGGTTTGGAGGCCGGCAGGACGTGCTGGTGCCGTTCTACTGTCTTATCGGCGTCGGCTCGCTGGCCAAGGGCGCGGCCGGCTTCGTCCCGCTCGCCATCGTGCTCGTTGACGTGATCACCGCTCACGGGGTGGTCGGACTGAAGCGCCTGGTGTCGATTCCGGGCTGGATCGTGCTCGCGGCGCTCGCCGTCCCCTGGTGGGTTGTGTCGGCGGTGTCCGGGGGGCGCCAACGATTCGTCCAAGGTGTTGTCTTGAACGACCAGCTGCTCGCGTATTTCGGGCGCGACGCATGGGGCTGGCGGACCATCGCGGAGCCGATCGCTTTCGCCGCCACGGTGATGCTGCCCTGGGGCCTCCTGTTGCCGTTCGCGGTCCGCCGAGCGCTCCGCGAATCCGACCCGGAAACCGTCCGGCGAGTGCGCCTTCTACTCGTCTGGCTGGCCACGGTGTTCGCCATTATGGCCGTGTCGGGCAAACAGCGAGAACGGTACTACCTTCCGCTCTGTCCTGCCGTGGCGCTTCTCAGCGGGTGGTGGTATTCGACGCTGGCATGGCGGTGGCGCGCCCCGGCGTTCGCGGGCGCGTGGATCGCGGTCGTGGCGGTCGGCGGCGCGCTCGTCACGGTGGATACCCCGCGCTTCAACGCCGGGACCGATCTCCGTGCGCTGCGGGCCGTGCTCGCGCAGGCGCCGGCGCCCCTCTTCTCGGTTGACCTGCAAGATCTCGCCCTGTCCTTCAACCTGGACCGCCCCGTCGTGAACGACGCAAACTACCAGAGCTTCGAGGACCGCGCCCGGCAGGGGAAGATGGGATACCTGATCATCTCGGATCGGGCCCTCCGCCAAGAGCCCGCCGATCCCTGTATGCGCCGCATTGCCGAGGGCCTGGTGACGCGGCGGCCGTTCACCGCGCTCGACCCGACGGGATGTAGCAAGCGAGTGTTGTCGGCCGACGACCGAAAGCATGCGGCGTTGGACTACCAGAAGGAGGGACGGCGATGATCGGTTCACAGGACCTGCTGGTTGGCCTGGCTATTGTTCTCGTTCTCTTCGGAGCAAAGAAGCTCCCGGAACTAGCAGCCTCACTGGGGAAGTCAATGAAGGAGTTCAAGAAAGGAGTATCCGAGGCGGGGGAGGAAGAACCGCCCAGACCAGCAGGTCCCTCGATCGTGACGGCAGCGGCGCCGAGACCCTGCCCGGTCTGTAAGACGTCGCTGGAACCGGACTGGAGCCATTGCCCTCGGTGTGGGACGGCGGCCCCAGGCAATTCTGCGCCTGGCACAAACAACCCTGCGTGAGCCGGAGCCGAAGCCGCGACATGATCGAGGTCTCCCTCGTAAGCAGGATTGAGTGAGCTTGCCGTGAGAGGATGGCTGATCCTCACCTTTACACTCCTGACCGGAGTCATCCTTGGTATCGGTGCTGCGACCATGGGACCAGCTCTCGTCACTCGGTACCTGCCCAAGTCGATCAGCGGGCAGGCCGAGCGGCTTCAAGGCGAGGTCTTGCGCAAGCAGCGCGAGCAGAATCGGCTCCTGCTGAAGGTGGGCACGGCCCAGGGGCCGATGCTTGTCACCTTCACGCAGAAGGTCGCCGAGCTGGACCTGCTGCTCGAGGCCGGGGATACGGTGACGCTCATCACGACCGGCCATGCGACCTTTGTCGAAGATCCAATCCTTGACCGAGTACAGAGGCCGGGGGCAGCTGGGCTCGCACCCGCACCGCCCCCCGCCTCGTCAAGCAGCCCGCAGGCTCCGAAGGACAAGGCGAGTCGATGAGGTCATCCTGGACAGGAGAGGATGCACTGCTTGGTCAGGGCCTGATCCGAATCGGAACTTCGGCAGGGATTAGATAGTGCGAGCGGAGGTCGCGGCGCACCGCGTTCATCGGCCATGACAGGACGTATCAGCTGATCGCCTGGCGCCGCTGGGGCCTCATCCTCGGGGCAGGTCTCACCGCCGTCCTCCTCGGCTATAGCGTCTGGCTCGTCCTCGCCGACGCCCCAGCGTACCAGTTCTTGGTCCGTCTCTATCTTGACCGATTCTTCCTCAAGAAGACGCTGCGCCAGTGGGGGATCTTAGCGCCCGTCATCTTCATGGCGCTCCAGGCTCTTCAGGTCATCATTGCCCCCATCCCCGGGGAGCTCACGGGCATCCTCGGCGGCTATCTCTTCGGTGAGTGGCTGGGCCTCATCTACTCGACCATCGGGTTGACGGTGGGCTCGGTGGCCGCCTTCGGTGTGGGCCGCTGGCTCGGCGCCCACTACGTTCGTACCCTGGTCAGCCCAGCGACCTGGGACAGGATGGGCTTCATCGTGGAGGCCGAGGGCGCCATCCTCTGCTTCATCATTTACCTCATCCCGGGCCTGCCGAAAGACATGGCCTGCTACCTCTTCGGGATGAGTCCTCTGCCGCTCTGGGTCTTTACGCTGGTCTCCACGCTTGGCCGCATCCCTGGCACCTGGGTCTTGTCAGCTCAAGGCGCCCAGACGGCAGCCGGCAACTATCTCCACGTGATTCTCCTCACGGCCATCGTGGTGGCGGTGGCCTTGCCGCTCTACTCCTATCGGAACCGCATCGTCTCCTGGTTCCGCGGCCGCTACCCGAGGTAGGCGACCCGGCAGGGAATACCCGAAGGGACCTTGACAGGAGGAACTGACCCCCACGGCCGCTACTGTTGGCCGAACTCCTTCGCGGCGCCTCCCGAAGATCGGCCAGGAGATCGCTCGCTTCGCCTACCACTCTGCCTGGCGAGAGGGCGAGGTTCTGGCCCTGCACTGGGAGATCGTTGACCGTCGGGCGGGCGAAGTTCGCCTCGCCGACTCGAAGAACGACGAGCCCAGGAGTCTACCCCTGGAGGGGGAGCTTGCCCGAATCATCGAGCACCGCTGGGCGGCTCGGGTTGTTGCCCGGCGGATCGTGCCCTGGGTCGTTCACCACCGCGGGGGCCGCCCGGTCGCGGAGACGACGCTGCGCGGGTGGTGGCGCGATGCGGCCACGCGCGCCGGCTATCCCGGGGTGGTCTTTCATGACCTCCGGAGATCCGGGATCAGGAACATGATCCGGGCGGGCGTGAGCGAGCCGGTGGCCATGTCAATCTCGGGCCACCGAAGCGTCGGGTTCCGGCGGTACAACATCACCACCACCGCGGACCAGCGTCAGGCCCTCATCAAGACCGACGAGTATGTCGAGACTCGACGAGCATCCACGTTGACCAAGTCCAAGGGTCGGCGGTGATGGCGATGCCTTCAGGGAGGGGCTGCTACCTTGACTTCGGGTGGCGCCTTGGCTCCCGCTGGGAGAGAGGGCGCTACCCGCGGCGGACCGCTCAGCCTTCGTCGAGCGGGGATCGCGTAGCACCCGCGCCGCGGCGCTCGCGGCCCTGTTGCTGGTCACCTCCTTTCAGGCGAGACTCGGACAAAACACGGACAGGCCCGGCCCTCCGTGCGCGCTAACCCCGCGTCATCTCACGAGCAGCCGGTGGTGGTGCCGCAGGTGATGCACTTGAGGCAGGTGCCGTTGCGCACCATGGTGAACTGGCCGCAGTCGCCGCACGGGTCGCCCTCGTAGCCCTTGAGCCGCGCAATCTCGGACGCGGAGAGCTGCTTCAGCGCGGCGGCCACCGGCCCGCTGCCCCCGCTCACGCGCGCGATGGCGCGCGCGGTCACCGGCGCGGCCCCCGGACGAGGGGCGGCCGGGGGCTCCGGCGCCGTCAGCTCAACGGGCACCGAGGTGGACGGGAGGGCCGCGGCCACCGGGCCCTCGCCCGGCCGGCTGCCGATGGCGTCCGCGCGCAGATCCTCCTCGGGCACGTGCGAGAGATCGGTGCGCCCGAGGTAGGTGATGGCCAGCTCGCGGAAGACGTAGTCGATGACCGAGGTGGCCATCTTGATGCGATCGTTGCCGCGCACCATCCCGTTGGGCTCGAACCGCGTGAAGACGAAGGCGTCCACGAACCGCTCGAGCGGGACGCCGTACTGCAGCCCGAGCGAGATGGCGATGGCGAAGCAGTTCATCAGGGAGCGGAAGGCCGCCCCTTCCTTGTGCATGTCGAGGAAGATCTCGCCGACCGTCCCGTCCTGGTACTCCCCGGTGCGGAGGTAGACCTTGTGGCCGCCCACCACCGCCTTCTGGGTGTAGCCCGAGCGGCGGTCGGGCAGGCGGTGCCGCTCGCGGAGGTACTGGGTGACCACCCGCTCGGTCATCTTCTCGGCCACCGCTTCCACGTCGGCGGCCACCGCCTGCTCTTCTTCCTCGTCCGTCGTGGAGTTGAGCGGCTGCGAGAGCTTGGAGCCGTCGCGGTAGAGGGCCACCGCCTTGAGCATGCCGCGCCAGGCGAGGTCGTAGGCCCACTTGACGTCCTCGATGGTGGCGTCCTGCGGCATGTTGATGGTCTTGCTGATGGCGCCCGAGATGAAGGGCTGGGCCGCCGCCATCATCCGGATATGCGCCTCGGTGGCGATGAAGCGCGTGCCCTTCTTGCCGCAGCGGTTGGCGCAGTCGAAGACGGGCAGGTGGGCGGCCTTCAGCCGCGGCGCGCCCTCGACGGTCATGGTGCCGCAGCAGTAGTCGTTGGCCGCCTCGATCTCGGCGGGGGTGAAGCCCAGCGCGCGGAGCAGGTTGCCGTTCCACTCGGCGAGCTGCGCCTCGTTGAGGCCCAGCCGAGCCGCGACATAGCCCTCGCCGAGCGTCCAGGTGTTGAAGGCGAAGGTGATGTCGAAGGCGGTCTCGATCGCCGCCTCCAGCCGCTGCAGGCCCGCGTCGTCGAAGCCCTTGGCGCGGAGCGTGTCGTGGTTGATGAACGGCGCGCCCCGCAGCGTCTTGCGGCCGACGCAGTAGGCCACGATGTCGTCGATCTCGCCCGGGGTGTAGCCCAGGGTCTCGAGCGCCAGCGTCAGGCTCTGGTTGATGATCTTGAAGTAGCCGCCCCCCGCGAGCTTCTTGAACTTCACCAGCGAGAAGTCGGGCTCGATGCCGGTGGTGTCGCAATCCATGACGAGGCCGATGGTACCGGTCGGCGCCAGGACCGTGACCTGGGCGTTGCGGTAGCCGAACTGCTCGCCGAGCCCGACCGCCCGGTCCCAGGTCTCGCGCGCGGCCAGGAGCAGCGGGGCGGGGCAGTGGGCGGGGTCGATGCCGAGTGGCGTGATGCTGAGGCCCTCGTACTCCACCGGGGCGACGCTGTAGGCGGCCCGCCGGTGGTTGCGCATCACGCGCAGCATGTGGTCCTGGTTCTTGTGGTAGCCGGGGAAGGGCCCCAGGTCACGCGCCATCTCCGCCGAGGTCGCGTAGGCCTCCCCGCACATGATCGCGGTCATCGCGCCGCAGATGGAAGTCGCCTCCGGGGAATCGTAGGGGATGCCTCGGCGCATGAGCACGGTGCCCATGTTGGCGTAGCCCAGGCCCAGGGTGCGGAAGTCCCAGCTCCGCTGAGCGATCGCCGGGCTCGGATAGGCGGCCATCAGCACGCTGATCTCGAGCACCGAGGTCCACAGGCGGCACGCGTGGCGGAAGCCGTCCACGTCGAAGGTGCCGTCCTCGTGGAGGAACTTCACCAGGTTGATGGAGGCGAGATTGCACGCGGTGTCGTCGAGGAAGAGGTACTCCGAGCAGTTGTGCACGACGAGCCCGCCCGCCACGAAGTGGTGGGTGACCTCCTCGGTCAGGTCGAAGACGTCCGCCTCGCCCGCCGGCTCGATGGCGACGACCTCGTCGGTCAGCTCCTCGCCGGTCACCGGCTCTTCCCCGTTGAGCCGGGCCAGGGCCTGCGCCTTCGGGCTCTTCGCGTGGAAGCCGATCGCCTGCTCGAAGAGCGGGCAGGACGCCCGGCTGATCCGGAGCGAGTGGGTCGGGTGGGGCCGCGCCGCCGTCGCCTCGGCCAGCCGGGTGTCCTCGTAGAGCCGCGCCTTGATGCCGAAGGCGAGGAGCAGGAGCTGGGTCTGGCGCAGCAGCTCGGGCGACGTCGAGTCCAGTGAGATGTAACGCGACTGCTCGCCGTAGTTGGCCACGGTCGCATCGGCGGTGAAGAGGCCGCGGAGCACCGCGGCCAGGGCCGGCTGGTCCAGGCCGAAGACGGCGGGGGCGAAGCGGATGGCCGCCGCGCCCTCGTCGAGTATCGCGAACTCGCGGAAAACCGCCACCGCGGTGGCCTCACTCAGCATGAGGCGGGCGGTGGCGGCGCTCCGGGTGATGACGCCGGTGCCGGCCTGCCGTCCCAGCCCGCCCACCGCCTGGAGCGCGGCGCGGCCGGCGTGGACCGCGTCGGCGACCGCGGCCAGGAGCGGAGACTCACCCGCGTCGGTGGTGAGCACGAGGGACTCCTGCGCGCGGCCCTTGACGACCGACTGGGTCAGGTAGCCTTCCGCCGCGGCCACGCCGACGCCCAGGGCCAGGTCGGTGGCGAGGGTGCGCCGGCCGAAGCCGGGGCCCCGGAGCATGAGACGGTTGCCCACCGTCAGGTCGGCCACCGCCACGTCGCCGCGGCCCACCGTGAGGACCTTGTGATCGCCGGTGATCCGCACCCGATAGCCCAGGCGCGTCCGGAGGTCGAAGACGGGCTTGTGGCCGGTGGGGATGATGCGGGTCACCAGGTGCGGCTGGCCGTCCGAGCCGATGACGCGCGCGGTCTTGCCCACCAGGGCGTCGATGCGCTGCCAGCCTTCCGCGGTGGCCACCAGGGTCTCGCCGGTCACGCAGGGGTTGCTGGCGTTGATCCGCCCGTCTTCGGGGCAGGTGTGCCACTCGTTGATGGTGGTGTCGTACTGCACGCCGGGGTCGGCGCAGGCCCAGGCCGCGTGCGCGATCTCGTCCCAGAGCTGCTCGGCGGGGATGGACCCGGCGCTCTTGCCGTCGGTGCGGCGCTTGAGCTCCCACTGGCCGCGGCGCGCGAGCACGTCGAAGAAGGCGTTGGGCACGCGCACGCTGTTGTTGGAGTTCTGGCCGGAGACCGTGTAGTAGGCCTCGCTATCCCAGTCGGTATCGTATTCCGGGAAATGGATCTCGCGCACGCCCTGGGCGGCCAGGAGCAGCACGCGGTGGATGTAGCCCTCGGGGACCAGGGCCGCGCGCGCCTCCCGCACCGCCGAGCGGAGGGCGGGGTTCTTGCGCGGGTCGGCCTCGACGCCCGCCGGGGTGCGCACCGCGGCCAGCACCGCCTGGAGCCGCCGCTTGGTCATGCGCGAGCCGCTCACCAGCGCCGCCACCTTCTGCTCCTCCACCACCTTCCACCGGATGAAGGTGAGGATGTCCGGGTGGTCGAGGTTGAGGATCACCATCTTGGCGGCCCGCCGGGTCGTCCCGCCCGACTTGATGGCGCCCGCCGCGCGGTCGCCGATTTTCAAGAACGACATCAGACCGGAGGACTTGCCGCCGCCCGAGAGCGGCTCGTTCTCGCCGCGCAGGCTGGAGAAGTTGGTGCCGCTGCCCGAGCCGTACTTGAAGATGCGGGCCTCGCGCGTCCAGAGGTCCATGATGCCGCCATCGTTGACCAGATCGTCGGAGACGGACTGGATGAAGCAGTTGTGGACGATGACGTTGTTGGAGAGGTACTGCCCGCTCTCGGTCTGGATGTCGAACACCGGCTGCATCCCCACGCACTCCACCCGCATCACCGTCTCGTCCCGCAGCGCGGCCAGCCGCTTGCCCGCGAACTGGTCGGAGCAGGCGGTGTCGAGCTTCTGGCGCTTGTCGTCGGAGACGAAGCCGATCAGGTCCCGGAAGCGGGTCCGCGCCTCCGCGTGGACGATCGAGATGACGTAGGGCGCGCGGCGGCTCTCCCGGGTCTCGGAGCCACGCCCGAGCTTTGCGTAGATGCCCAGGTTGAGCAGGAGGGCCTGCACCCCGTGCCCCAGCGCGGCCGAGATGGTGCTGAGCGTGACGTCGGCCTGGCGGGCCCAGTACGACCGCAACCGCACCGTACCCTGGGCCTGGAAGAGGGCGCCCAGGTAGGCGGCCTGGGCCTCGCGGCCGGCCCGCACGATCATGGCCGGCACCGCGTGGTCGGCGCTCGAGCGGAGCAGGCCGTACTTGTCCACGAAGGGCCGCAGGCGCTCGCCATAGAGGCGGATCCGGTGGATATCGAGCCCCGGGGTGCGCGTCTCCATGGAGCGGACGTGGTAGTGCACCCCATCGAAGACGCGGTGCACGCGCTCGACGATGAAGTCGAGCTCGTCCTTGTCGATGGTGGTGAACTCGACGGCCAGGCTGTGGTCGGTGCCGAGGCCGTCCTGGCCCACGAAGCCGTCGGCCTGCAGCCATCCCACCAGCGCCGCTTCGTCGACCTCGCCGTGGGGCGAGTCCTTGCGCACGTCGGTCCGCGTGGACAGGCGGAGGGCCGCGCCGGGCTCCACCTCGTCCACCCGACGCCAGGCGCCCACGCCGTTGGCGATCGCGTACACCAGGTGGTCGCCGGTGGCCTCGACCGCCACGCCGTTGCGGAGCTCGACGCGGAACACCGCCCTCTCCCCGTTCTCCTTGACCGCCACCACCCGTGTCGTGCCGGCGCCCTCGTCGCGGCCGTCGTAGACCTCGAGGCCGACCTGGTTCTTGGTCACGATCTGCCCGATCGGGATGGGCCCCTCGGGCGTCGAGACCAGGGCGTGATAGGGCTGGCAGGCATGCGGCTGCGGCCGCTCATAGGCGGAGCTGGCCCGCGTGAGGATGCCGGTGTCCGGGTCCACGTAGTGATGGCCCTGGGCCGGGCCGGAGAGCCCGTAGGCGTAGTGGAGCCCGGTATTGAACCACTGCGGCGAGTTGGGGGCCGCGACCTGCCCCGCCAGCATGTAGCAGAGCTCGTCGTAGAAGGCCCGCGCGTCGGAGGGGGTGTCGAAGTAGCCGTACTTCTCTCCCCAGTGCATCCAGCAGCCGGCCAGCCGGTGGAAGACCTGCCGGGCGTCCCGCTCGCCGCCCAGGACCGGTCGGCCGTCCCGGTCCAGCAGCGGCTTGCCGTCCGGGGCATACTGCGGCACCCCGGACTTCCGGAAGTACTTCTGGGCGAGGATATCCGTGGCCACCGCGGACCACCCGGCCGGCACCGAGATCCCGTCTTGGCGGAAGACCGTGGAGCCATCGGGGTTCTTGATCTCCGACACTCGCTGGTCGAACTGAATGCCCGCGTAGGGACTCTGGCCTTCTCTGGTGAACCGCCGGGCAACTCTCATGAGCTCCTCCTAAAGGAACACTGGCCAAACCACGACCTTGCTCGATCCACGGAGACGGCCTGCTTCAGACGGGAAAGGGGGGTTGGGGCGACGCGAGGGCGTCGGGGCTCGGAACGGCGCGCTGTGAACTCGTATGCATATAGGTAGTGTGTGTCTCGCGAACGGACCCCAACATATTGCGCCCCGTCGAACCCTGTCAACAAAAAAAGACGGCAGGAGTTGCACGCATCGCGTCAGCGGAGGGAAAGGCTACGGGGAGGGGTGCTGCAGGTCGAGCGTCGGCTCAGCTAATACGGTGACGGGCTCTTGATCATGTTCTCGCGGCGCTGGAGGTAGCCGTTCCGCACCGCGCTGTACAGGTCGACCGTGGTCTCCTCGAAGCCCTGGTAGAGATCCAGGTTGAGCGACCGGTCATTGATCATGCTGCCGACCTTCATGCCGAGCCGCGTCCAGATGAAGGGCAGCACGTAGCTCAGAGGATCCATGGCCCCGTCCACCGCGGTGCCGATCCCATCGCGGACGGTGAGCGGCGGCAGCAGCGGCAGGACCAGGAACGGCCCGGGCCCGAGCCCCCAGATGCCGAGGGTCTGGCCGAAGTCGGCGCGGGTCCTCTGCAGGTTGAACTCCTGCTTGGCGATGTCGAAGAGGCCGCCGATGCCGACCGTGCTGTTGATCAGGAAGCGGCCCAGCTCCGCGGTCGCGCCCAGGGGGCGCCCCTGCAGCAGGTTGTTGACGACACGCTGGACGACCAGCAGGTTGTCGAAGCCACTGTCGATCATCTGCTGCAGGCGGTCCGGCATCACGAAGTTGTAGCCCTTCGCCACCGGCTTGAGCACGTACCGGTCCAGGTTGTAGTTGAACGAGAACATCTTCTCGTTGAACGGCTCCCATGGGTCGTACTCCTCGAGGATGCCCTCGGCGGGCACGACCGGATCGGCGGCGCGCGCCTGGGCGACCATCCACGCGGGGGCCTGGGCGACCACGAGCGGCCCCACCGAGGCGACCATGTAGGAGGGCTGCGACCCGGGCCGGATCAGCTCGAAGGAGGCCGGCCTGAACGCCACCGTCGCGGCCAAGGCCTGCTCGCCCGCGCGGGGCTCCACCATCGCGCCGGTCGACGGCTGGTCGGGGGCGAGCGCGGCGGCGAGGGGATTGTCCGGATCGGTGGAGCCCGCGGTCGCGGCCGCCATTGACTCGCTGTGCAGCCCGCCGGACAGCGTGCCGCAGCCGCCCATCGCGAGGGCCGAAACCACCACCAGCAGCGCTGCCTGTCGCATGCCGAATCCGAAACGCACGATCCGTGTTCCTCCCGAGTTCTGGCTGGCGCCGCTCATGGGCTCGCTGGTCGAGGCCGGCGTGACCCGGCACCAAGGCAGCAAGGCCAGTGCCACGGCGCGCCACCCGCGAGCATAGGATACCGAGCGCCGTTCTTTCAAGCACTTTCCATACGATACGGAGCCGGGCCGTGCCCCACCTGTAGTCGTTCCCCGTGTGACGGGCCTCACGCCCCCCGGATTTGTCACCCCCGGGCCCGAATGTGTCGAGCGCCGCCCCAGGGGCCGTTGACAGCGCGGGACAGCCGGGCTTCAATGCGGGCGCGATCGCAGGAATTCCGGAAGGCGCTTCGAGAAAGGTGGCCGGCATGATCGAGCTCACGCTGGAGATGGCCGAGCGCGCGTCGCGCGCGGCGCGGGAGAAGGCCAAGGCCCTCGGCACCCCGATGACGATCACGGTGGTGGACGAGGCGGGACGGCTGGTGCTGTGCTCGCGCGGCGACGGCACCGGCTTCTTCACGCCCGAGACCTCGCGGGCCAAGGCGATGGCCGCCGCGAACTTCCGCATGTCCACCGCCGATCTGGCCGAGCGCGTCCAGAAGGGCTCGCCGTTCTGGGCCCAGGTGGGGAGCGCGGTCCCCGGCCAGCTCCTGGCCAGCCACGGCGCGGTGCCGATCGTGGTGAAGGGCCGCGTGATCGGCGCCATCGGCTGCGGCGGCGGTACCGGCGAGCAGGATCAGGAGTGCGCGGCCGCAGGCGCCGCAGTGCTCGCCTAGCCTGCATGGCTAGCGCCGCACGAGGGCGTCGAGGATGGTGACGCCCTCGCCGCGCCGGCCCACCGCCACGGGGTTCAGATCGATCTCCTTGACGGACGCGCCGAGGCTGCGCGCGGCCTCGCCGAGCTGCTGCAGCAGCTCGACGGCGGCGGGCAGGTCGAGCGGCGCGCTGCCCCGCACGCCGTCCCAGAGGGGGCCGATGCGCAGGCTCCGGAGCGCTTCCTCGGCGGCGGCCGCGTCGATCGGCGGCAGCAGCAGCCGGAAATCGCGGAGCACCTCGATGAGGACGCCGCCCGAGCCCACCAGCACGACCGGGCCGAAGATGGGATCGACCTTCACGCCCAGCGCCAGCTCGAGCGCGCCGCGGACCTGGCGCTGCACCAGAAAGCCGTCGAGGGCGACGCCCGGTGCCGCGGCGCGCACGTTGGCCTCGATGCGCCGGCAGGCCTCCGCCACCGCGGCGCGGTCCGCCAACCCGAGGGCCACGCCGCCCACGTCCGACTTGTGGGGCAGGGCGGCGGCGCAGACCTTCACCACCACCGGGTAGCCGAGCTGCTCGGCCGCGGCGGGTGCGGCCGCGGCGGCGGTGACGAAGACGGTGTCCACCAGCGGCAGCCCGAAGGGCGCGAGGAGCCGCTGGCTCTCCCACTCGTTGAGGAACGGCTCGCCGGCCCGGCCGGCCGGAACCGCCGGGGCCGGGGGCGGCGGGGGCGCCTCGAGGGTCGCGCGATCGAGCCAGCGCGCGCGGCGCGCCGTCGCCTGGGCCAGGCAGGCGAGCGAGCGGAGGGCCACGCTGGCGTCGTCGAAGGCGAGCACGCCGCCCGCCCGGAAGGCCTCCACCACCGGACGCTGCGGGCAGCTCACCGCGACGACCTTGCGGGTGGACCGGGCCACCGCGGCCACGTCCCCGACCAGTCGGGCGAGGTCGGTCGCGGCGCCGAGCAGGGCGATCTGGAAGACGATGGCGTCCACGCCGGGGTCGGCCTCGAGCGCGGGCAGCACGCGCGCGAGCATGCCGGGGTCGGTGAGCATCTGCGCGGTGAGATCCACCGGGTTGGCGGCGGCCGCGAAGTCCGGCAGGGCCCCGCGTAGCACCGCGGTCGTCTCCGGCGTGAACTCCGCCGGCGCGAGCCCCAGATCCACGCAGAGATCCACCGAGAGCACGCCGAGGCCGCCCGAGTTGGAGAGGATGGCCACGCGGCGCCCGGCCTCCCGGTAGCCCAGGAAGGCCTGCGGCAGGGCCAGCAGCTCGGCCGGATCGGCGCAGCGAATCGCGCCCCAGTCGGCGAAGACCGCGTCGTAGACCGCGTCCTCGCCCGCGAGCGCGCCGGTGTGCGAGGACGCCGCGCGCCGGCCCACCGCGCTGCGGCCCGACTTGAGCACGAAGACCGGCACGCCGCGGTGATGGGCGCGCGCCAGCGCCCGGCGGAAGCGCCCCGCGTCCTTGATGTCCTCGAGGTAGCAGCAGGCCACGCGCGTCTCCTCGTCCTCGACCACCTCGGCCAGGATCTCGGCCGCCTGCACGTCGGCCTCGTTGCCGGTGCTGACCCAGTAGTTGAGGCCGAGCCCGGCCGCGCGCGCCATCTCGTAGATCATCCCGGCCATGGCCCCGCTCTGGCTCACCATCGCGATGGGCCCGGTGGCGAGGCCGGGCTCGAGAAACGGTGAGGCGAACGTGGCGACGAGCCGCGAGGGCAGGTGGGCGAAGCCCTGGCAGTTGGGCCCGATGATCCGCAGCCCGGTGCGCTCGGCCAGCTCGCGCAGGCGCGCCTGCGCGACCCGCCCGGCTGGGCCGACCTCGGCGAAGCCGCTGCTGAACACGATGGCCGCACGCACGCCCTTGGCCGCAGCCTCCTCCAGCGACTCGAGCACGCGCTCGGCGGGCACCACCACGATGGCCAGGTCGACAGGCTCCGGGATCGCGCCGATCGAGGGGAAGGCGGGCAGGCCCTGCACGGTGGCGCGCGCGGGATTGACCGGGAAGACGCGGCCCGGATAGCCGTGGCGCAGCAGGAAGGCCAGGGGCCGGCCGCCGATCTTGACGGGATCGTCGGAGGCACCCACGACGGCAATGGCGCGAGGCCGGAACACCGCACTGAGCCCAGTCACGGGCTCGGAGTATAAGCCGAACGGTTGTCCGCGGCCTGGGGGAGTGCGGGGGCCATTTCGGGGCCCCCGCAGCTGAAGAGCTTGAGGAAGGAGACGGTTGTCCGCCGCTGGGGGAGTGCGGGGGCCATTTCGGGGCCCCCGCAGCTGAAGAGTATTATCAGGTCCTCATGCCGCGGTGGGATCGGCGATCCAAGCTCCTCGTCGCGGCGAGCCTCGCGGTGCTCCTGGCGTTGCTGGGCGGCCTGGCCGTCGACGCGGGCCGCCCCTATCCGGGCTTCTTCGCCACGCCCGACTACCTCGTCGTCCCCGTCGAGCCCGCGGCGCGCGCGGCGGGCCTGCGCGCGGGCGATCGGCTGGTCGCGGTGGAGGGCGACTCGCCGCTCACCCTGGCCGCACGCGTGCGGGCCGCCGCCGGGCCCATCCGCTACGAGGTGGAGCGCGCCGGGCGCCGGTTCTCCGTGGAGCTGGCGCCGCGGCCGTTGACCTGGAGCCGGCTGGTGGACCGCTTCGCGGTCTACTTCCTGGTCTCGGCCATCATGCTGATCGTGGGCGCGGCGGTCTACGCGCAGAATCCCGCGGCGGCGCCCAATCGCCGCTTCCTCCTCTACATGTGCCTCTGGGCCGTCTCCAACGTGGCGGTGCCGGAAGCGGTGCTGGGCGCGCGCAAGTACGCGGCGGCCCTCGTCGGGCTCCTGGCCCCGCTGCTCTCCATCCACGGCTGGGTCTTCTTTCTCACGTACCCGGCCAATGCCGACCGCGAGCGGTGGCTCGAGCGCCACCGCGTGATCCCGCGCCTCTATCGCGTGGCGGTGGCGCTCGGCCTGGCGAGCGCGCTCTCGTTCCTCCTGATCTCGACCTTCGCGCCGGCGCTCCTGGTGGACGGCTGGGTCTATCCGGCCTCCGCGGCCGTGCTCTCGCTGCTCAGCACGCTCTCCTTCCCGATCAAGGTGGGCGCGCTGCTCGACACGCGGCGGCGGGCCGCCTCGCCGCTCGTGAACCAGCAGACCACCGTGCTGCTGCTGGGGATCGGGATGGGGCTCGGCGCCTGGCTCTGCCTCATGCTCTGGCCGCTCCAGCAGCTCTACGGGAGCCCGTTCGATCCGCAGGTGGGCTCGGCCCTCATGCTGCTCTACCCGGTGGCCATCGGCTACGCCACCGTGCGCTACCGCCTCTTCGACGCCAGCGTGGTGATCCGCCGCTCGGTGATCTACACCGGGCTGGCCGGGCTCATCACCGGCGCCTACGCCCTCCTCCTGGCCGGGACCAACGCGCTGCTGGCCCAGACCGACCTCACGCGCTCGCCGTGGTTCTCGGCCGGCTTCATGTTCGTGGTCGTGCTGCTCTTCAACCCGCTGCGGGAGCGGGTGCGGCGGGCGGTGGACCGCACGTTCTTCCGCGAGCGCTACGACTACGCGCAGGCGATGCGCACGCTGGCCCGCTCCATGTCGAGCCTGCTCGATCTGGACGAGATCACCCGGCGCCTCACCACCACCATCGAGTCGTCCATGCACGTGCGGACCACGCGCCTGCTCGTGGACGGCTTCCCCCATGACGTCCTGGCCGCGCTCGAGATCGCCCCGGGCGCGCTCTCGCGCTACCAGCTCGCCGCCGATCCGCGCTTCGGCGCCGACGGCGGGGCCGCGCTGGGCGCCTATCAGGCGCTGGGCGCGGAGGTGGTGGTGCCGCTGCGCTTCCAGGCGCGCCTGCGCGCGCTGCTGGTGCTGGGGGGCAAGCGGTCGGAGGCGCCCTATACCGGCGAGGACCTCGAGATGCTGGAGGCGCTGGCCGACCAGGCCGCGGTGGCGGTGGCCAACGCGGAGGCGCACCGTCAGGTGCTTGACTACGCCCAGCAGCTCGAGCGCAGCCTCCTCATCCGCGGCAGCCTCGCCAAGTTCGTGCCGCGCCGGGTCCGCCAGCTCATCGAGGAATCGCCGGAGGCGCCGTCGCTGGAGAAGCGGGAGACCGACGTCAGCGTGCTCTTCGCCGACATCAGCGGCTACACGCGGCTGTCCTCGCGGCTGCCGCCGGACGACCTGGCCTCACTCGTGGAGCGCTACTTCGGCGCCTTCCTCGACGAGATCGTCAAGCACGGGGGCGACGTGAACGAGACCGCGGGGGACGGGCTCATGGTGATCTTCCACGAGGGCCCGCACGCGCGCGCGGCGGTGGACGCGGCGCGGGCCATCCACCGGCGGGCCGCCGAGATCGGGGCGGAGCTCGCCGTGCGCTTCGAGCCGGTGGCCATGCACGTGGGGGTCAATACCGGCCCCGCGCTGCTGGGCGCGACCAAGATCGAGGGCAGCGCGGGCACCCGCTGGACCTACACCGCCTCCGGCATGACCACGAATATCGCGGCGCGCCTGGCCGCGCAGGCGGGCGACGGCGAGATCGTCATCAGCGAGGCGACGCGGACGCGGCTGGGAGCCGACCTGCCGGTCGAGGACCTGGGCGTGCGCGAGCTGAAGAACGTGGAGACGCCGATGCGGTTGTTCCGGCTGCGGTAGATTGACGCGTCCGGCCGTGCCGCATATACTCACCCGGCCACACCGACCATCCCTGATCGGGTCACGAGTCCGGACACGCCGACGAGGTGCCGTGAAGGCGATGCATCAGCGGACCGCTCCCTGCAAGTGAAGCACCGAGCCCGGCGCCCGGCCGCGCCAGTCTCCTCGGCCAAGCTCCGGCCCACCAGAAAGTCGCTCCACCGACCTCTCGTCGACGGCCCGGTCACCGGTTTGCAACAACCGCAGCGTACTTCGCAGCCCGAGTGAGGAGAGTAGTATGACGACCGGACGCCGCCGGTTCATCGTGAAGGCGGGCGGGGCCATGGCGGCCGTCACAGCCGCTGCCATCGTGGACGCCCCCAACGTCATCGCGCAGCCAAAGGTCCAATGGCGAATGTCCACCGCCTTTCCCCCGGCGCTCGACCATCTGAACGGGGCGGCCCAGCGGCTGGCGAAGGTCGTCGACGAGATGAGCGGCGGGCGGTTCCGGATCGAGGTCTTCCCGGGCGGTCAGATCATGCCGCCGTTCGACTCCTTCGAGGCCGCCTCGAAGGGCACCATCGAGGCCTTCATGGCGGCCGCGTACTACTGGACCGCGAAGGAGCCCGCGCTCGAGTGGTTCTGTACCGTCCCGTTCGGCATGAATCCCGAGGGCATGGCCGCTTGGTACTACCAGGGCGACGGGCTCAAGCTCTGGGAGGAGACTTACGCCGCCTTCAACCTCGTGCCGCGCCCCGCCACGGCGTTGGCTCCGCAGATGACCGGATGGTTCCGGAAGAAGACCAACACGATCGGCGACTACAAGGGACTGAAGATGCGCATTGGAACCGGCCAGGGCGGCAGGGTCTACGCCAGGGCCGGCGCTACGACGATCCTCACCCCGGCCGCCGACATCTACGCCGCGCTCGAGCGGGGCGTCATCGACGCCGCTGAATGGGTCGGCCCACATGACGACATGAAGCTGGGCCTGCACCGGACCGCACGCTACTACTACTATCCTGGCTGGCAGGACACCGGCACCACAGTCGACTTCGGCTTCAACAAGAAGGCGTACGAGGCGCTGCCGGTCGATCTGCGACGGACACTCGACCATGCCGCTGCCGCCGTGCAGGTCTATGGCCTCTCGGACTTCCACGTGAAGAACGCTATCGCGCTCGAGCGGCTCAAGACGGAGTTCAAGGCGACGGTCGAGGTGCTCCAGCTCCCGGTCCCGGTGCTGCGCGAGCTCAAGAAGCTGGCCGCCGAGGTCGCCAGGGAAGAATCCGAGAAGACCCCCATGGCGAGGAAGGTGCACGCGTCGTTCACGAAGTTCCAGGCCCTGGTGGGCCCCTGGGACCACGTCGCCGAGGGCGCCTATCATCAGCTCGTGGCGGGGTGAGGGAATGTCATGATCGAGCGACGCAGGTTCATCGTGAATGCGGGCGCGGCGACGGTAGCCGTCGCTGCGGCCACCATCGTCGACGCTCCCAACGTCATCGCTCAGCCGAAGGTCCAGTGGCGGATGTCCACGACCTGGACCCCGACGCTCGACGTGCTCCAGGGCGCGGCCCAGCGGCTGGCGAAGGTCGTCGAGGAGACGAGCGGCGGGCGGTTCCGGATCGAAGTCTTCCCAGGCGGCCAGATCATGCCACCGTTCGATTGCTTCGACGCCACCTCCAAGGGCACGATCGAGGCGTTCATGTCCACCCCGTACTACTGGACGGTGAAGGAGCCCGCGTTCGAGTGGTTCGCGACCATCCCGTTCGGCATGAACCCCGAGGGCATGGCGGCCTGGTACTACCAGGGCGACGGGCTCAAGCTCATGGAGGAGGCGTACGCCACCTTCAACCTCGTGGCGCGCCCTGCCACGGCGGCGGCTCCGCAGATGGCCGGCTGGTTCAGGAGAAAGATCAATACGATCGGCGATTACAAGGGGCTCAAGATGCGCATTGGCACCGGCCTCGGCGGCAAGGTCTACGCCAAGGCGGGCGGCACGGCGGTGCTCACCCCGGGCGACGAGATCTACGCCGCCCTCGAGCGCGGCGTCATCGATGCCTGCGAATGGGTGGGGCCGCATGACGACATGAAGCTGGGCCTTCACAAGACCGCGCGCCACTACTACTACCCGGGCTGGCACGAGCCGGGCTCCACAAGTGAATTCGGATTCAACAAGAAGGCGTATGACGCTCTCCCGGTCGATCTGCGGCGGACGCTCGACCACGCCGCCGCCGCGGTCCAGGTCTATGGCCTCACGGACTTCCACACGAAGAATGCGATCGCGCTCGAACGGCTCAAGACAGAGTTCAAGGGCAAGGTCGAGCTGCTCCCGCTCCCGGCGCCCGTGCTGCGCGATCTCAAGAAGCTGTCGGCCGAGGTCGTCAGGGAACAATCCGAGAAGACCCCCATGGCCCGGAAGGTGCATGCGTCGTTCACGAAGTTCCAGGCGCTCGTGGGCCCCTGGGATCACGTCGCCGAAGGCGCCTACCATCAGTTCGTCGGGGTATGAGGAGGGCAGCGTGATGACCCAACGACGCAGGTTCATCGCGACGGCAGGCGGGGTCGTGGCCGCCACCGTTGCTGCTACCATCATCGACGCCCCCAATATCACCGCGCAGCCGAAGGTCCAGTGGCGGATGTCCACGGCCTTCACCGCGGTGTTTGACATACACCAGGGCGCGGCCCAGCGGCTGGCGAAGGTCGTCGAAGAGATGACCGGCGGGCGGTTCCGGATCGAGGTCTTCCCTGGCGGCCAGATCATGCAGCCGTTCGACTGCTTCGCCGCCGCCTCCCAGGGCAAGATCGAAGCGTTCCTGGGTTCCCCGCAATACTGGGCGGAACCCTCGAAGGAGCCCGCGCTCGAGTGGTTCGGGACCATCCCCTTCGGCATGAACTGCGAGGGCATGGCCGCCTGGTACTACCAGGGCGACGGGCTCAAGCTGATGGAGGAGGGGTACGCCGCCTTCAACCTCGTGCCCCGCCCCGCTTTGTGGGACGCCCCGCAGATGGCTGGATGGTTCCGGAAGAAGATCAACACGATCGGCGACTACAAAGGGCTCAAGATGCGCATTCCGAACCTGGGCGGCAAGGTTGTCGCCAGGGCAGGCGGCACGACGGTGCTTACCCCCGGTAGCGAGATCTACGCGGCCCTCGAGCGCGGCGTGATCGACGCCGCCGAGTTTGTCGGCCCGCACGACGACATGAAACTGGGCCTCCACCAGACCGCGCGCTACTACTACTACCCGGGCTGGCACGAGCCCGGGACCGTGAACGAGTTCGGCTTCAACAAGAAAGCGTACGAGGCGCTGCCGGTCGATCTCCGGCGGACGCTCGACCATGCCGCCGCGGCCGTGCAAGTCTATGGTCGCACGGACTTCCACGTGAAGAACGCCATCGCGCTGGAACGACTCAAGACGGAGTTCAAGGGCAAGGTCGAGGTGCTCCCGCTGCCGGTGCCGGTGCTGCGCGACCTCAAGAAGCTCGCGGCCGAGGTCATCAGGGAAGAATCCGAGAAGACTCCGATGGCCAGGAAGGTGCACGCCTCCTTCACGAAGTTCCAGGCCCTGGTGGGCCCCTGGGACCACGTCGCCGAAGGCGCCTACCATCAGTTCGTCGCGGGGTGAGGAGGGCCGTGTGACGACCGAACGCCGTAGGTTCATCGCGAAGGCGGGTGGCGCGGTGGTGGCCGTCGCCGCGGCAGCCATCGTCGATGCCCCGAACGTGATCGCTCAGCCGAAGGTCCAGTGGCGAATGTCCACGACCTACCCCTCAGCGCTCGACGTGCTGCAGGGCGCGGCCGAGCGGTTGGCGAAGGTCGTCGAGGAGACGAGCGGCGGACGGTTCCGAATCGAGGTCTTCCCGGGCGGCCAGATCATGCCGCCGTTCGCCTGCTTCGACGCCGCCTCCCAGGGCACGATTGAGGCATTCATGGGTCCGGGGCAGTACTGGACTGACAAGGAGCCCGCGCTCGAATGGTTCTGTACGGTCCCGTTCGGCATGAATCCCGAGGGCATGGCCGCCTGGCACTACCAGGGCGACGGGCTCAAACTCTTGGAGGAAGCGCACGCTCCCTTCAATCTCGTGCCGCGCCCCAGTTTGGCGAGCGCCCCGCAGATGGCCGGATGGTTCAGGAAGAAGATCAACACCATCGGCGACTACAGGGGACTCAAGATGCGCATTGGCGCGCCCCTCGGCGGCAAGGTGTATGTCAAAGCGGGTAGCACGGCGGTTCTCACCCCGGCCGCCGACATCTACGCCGCCCTCGAGCGGGGCGTGATCGACGCGTGCGAATGGGTCGGGCCGCACGACGACATGAAGCTGGGCCTGCACAAGACCGCGCGCTACTACTACTACCCGGGCTGGCACGAACCCGGCTCCACGCAAGGGTTCGGCTTCAACAGGAAAGCGTACGAGGCGCTCCCGGTCGACTTGCGGCGCACGCTCGACCATGCCGCCGCCGCCGTCCAAGTCTATGGCCTCACGGACTTCCACGCGAAGAACGCGATTGCGCTCGAGCGACTGAAGACGGAATTCAAGGGCAAGGTCGAGATTGTCCAGCTCCCGGTGCCGGTGCTGCGCGATCTCAAGAAGCTGTCGGCCGAGGTCGTCAAGGAGGAATCCGAGAAGACTCCCATGGCCAGGAAGGTGCACGCGTCTTTCACCAAGTTCCAGGCGCTGGTGGGCCCCTGGGACCACGTCGCCGAAGGCGCGTACCACCAGCTCGTGTCTGGGTAGCGATGCGACGGATGCAGCACTTCTGCTTCAGAGCTTCTCGCTGGCTCTGGGTCGCCGTCGCGATTCTTCTCTGGTTGCCCACCCACGTGGGCGAGGCGCAGAAGGCCCCTCGTCCGTTCCGCATCGGCGTCCTCAACGCGGCGTGGGCGGCGAGTCATCCGACCGTCGAAGGGCTCAAGGCCGGGCTCAAGGAGCTCGGCTTCGTAGACGGTCGCGACGTGACGTTCGACATCCGCTTCACCGAGGGAAGGCTGGACACGATGGCCGCCGCCGCCGAGGCCCTCGTCAAGGCCGGGGTCGACCTGATCTTCACCAGCCAGGAGGCGGCCACCAACGCCGCCAAGGACGCGACGGAGAGCGTGCCCATCGTGTTCACCCTGGTGGGCGACCCGGTAGGCGCCGGCATCGTCGGCCAGCTCGCCCGGCCCGGCGGCAACGTGACGGGGGTGTCGAGT
>WNEZ01000685.1_pt1 | contig 28312 bp, 26 predicted proteins | sample 5400521 | NCBI WGS metagenome assembly WNEZ01 (sample SAMN13153339, study PRJNA577476) | soil metagenome | isolation source: 120 cm saprolite under Douglas fir tree site 2 hole 1 replicate 1 | place: USA:California | collected 2015-04-18
GGTTGCTGCTGGCCGCGGACGCGGACGTTCACCGTACCCGCCTCAGCTTCTTTCTCTCCAACAACAAGAAGGAACGGCACCTTTTGCATGGTCTGCTCGCGGACCTTGGCATTCATCTTCTCATTGCGATCGTCGACATGCACACGTACGCCTGCCGCTTTGAGCTGGTCGGCGACTTTGTTGGCGTAATCCACATGTTTTTCACTGATGGGAATCAACGCCACCTGCACCGGTGCCAGCCATACCGGGAACGCTCCGGCAAAGTGCTCAATCAGCACGCCGAAGAATCGCTCCACTGATCCGAATAGCGCGCGATGCACCATGACCGGCTGTTTGCGCGTTCCATCTTCGGCCACGTATTCCAGATTGAAACGCGCGGGCAGATTGAAATCAAACTGCACGGTCGAGAGCTGCCATAGGCGACCAATGGCGTCCACCAGCTTCACGTCAATCTTGGGCCCGTAGAAGGCCGCTTCGCCCACAATCGTCTTGTACGGAATGTTCATCTTCTTCAAGACTTTTTCGAGCGAGCCGATGGCGAGGTTCCAATTCTCCTCGCCGCCCACAAAACTCTTCTTGTCGTTGGGGTCCCATATGCTCAGCTCGACCTGATACTCGTCAAAGCCAAATATCTTGAGCACGGCCAGGGCAAAATCAATGCAGCCGACAATCTCATCTTCAATCTGCTCCGGCATGCAGAAGATATGCGCATCATCCTGGGTAAAACCACGGACACGCAACAAGCCATGCATTACGCCTGATTTCTCATAGCGGTACACCGTACCCAGTTCGCCGTAGCGCTGCGGCAGATCGCGATATGACTTCAGCGAATCGGCATAGATCAGGATGTGTCCCGGACAATTCATCGGCTTGATGCGATAGTCGGCGTCATCCAGCTTCATGGGAGTGAACATGTTCTGCGCGTAAAAGCCTTCATGTCCGCTGGTCTGCCACAGATTCACGCGGGAGATGTGCGGCGTGTACACCAGAGAGTATCCGCGCTTGAGATACTCTTCGCGCATCCAGTCTTCCATCTCTTTGCGGATGATGCCGCCCTTGGGATGCCAGAAGATCAGGCCCGGCCCGGCCAGCTCCTGAATGCTGAACAAATCAAGCTGTTTGCCCAGCACGCGATGGTCGCGCTTTTTGGCCTCTTCGATGGCGTGCAGATGCTGCTCAAGATCTTTCTTGCTGAAGAATGACGTGCCGTAGATGCGCTGCAGCTGCGGATTCTTTTCATCGCCCAGCCAGTACGCGCCGGCGATGTTCAGCAGCTTGAACGCCTTGATCTTTCCCGTAGAAGGAACGTGCGGTCCGCGGCAGAAATCCACAAACGTGCCGTTGCGATACGTGGAGATAGGCTCGCCAGGCTTGGTGAACTGTTCCACGAAGTGGACCTTCATGAAGTCACCTTCGTTGCGGAACCGGTTCAGGCCTTCATCGCGTGGGATGAACTCACGCTGAAATTTTTCGTCGCGCTGCACCACTTCCTGCATGCGCTTTTCGATCTTCTCCAGGTCTTCCGGCGTGAACGGCGTGGGCCGGTAAAAGTCGTAAAAGAATCCAGTTTCAGTAAACGGACCATGCCCCAGCTTGGTTTCGGGAAATAGCTCAAGTACGGCGGTGGCCAGCACGTGTGCGGAAGAGTGACGATAAACGTCCAGCGCTTCAGGGTCTTTATCGGTCAGGAGGCGCAGCTCAACGTCTTCTTCCAGCGGTTTGCTCAGATCGGCAAAAGCCCAGCCATCTTTTGATTGCGGTGCATGTATGCTGCCCGGCGTTTTTTCATCTCCGGGCTGGCCATTGCCGCTGGGTGCAGGCGCCTTCCATGAGGCCGGCTTGATCTTGGCCGCCAGCGCGGCATCCGCCAATCTGGGACTGATGGACTTGGCGATGTCATAGGCGGTGGTGCCTTTGGCTACTTCTTTCTTACTGCCGTCAGGAAGCGTGACGCTGATCATGCTGGTGGTTGCGGTTTGTGACATAGATTTCGGTTCGAACCAGCCGCTTCGGGCCGGTTTCTGTAAACTTTGAGTCTAACATTTGCCCCGCCTGAGCTTCTCTGGTGCATCGCCGTATTTCTGCGGTTACAATCTGTGCTCGAAAACCGCAAAACATCTGTTGCCCCAAAGGGTATTGCCCAAAGGAGTGGACGCGCGTGAAGATTGTGAGATGGCTGGCTTTACTTGTCGCCCTGATTCTGTTTGCAGTCAGCTTCAACATGGTCGCCGTCAAGGAAGCGTCTAATAAGGGCAATACTGCCGGGATTCTCGGCTATAAATGCGCCACGCTCAGCCTCTCGGCTCCCTGGGGCGGAAAAGATTCCGTCGCGATGCGTAAGCAGACGCCCGTCCTATGGTTCTCTCTTCTTATCAGCGGGTGGATCAATCCGGCATTTGTGATCGGACTGGTGGTCATGCTGGCGGCGCCTAACCAGCGATGGGCCCTTATTCTTCGGTGCTTGATTGCCATGATGTTCATCGGTTGCTGGATCTTCTTCTATAAAGTCCATCTGGTCCCCGTCCAGGGCTATTACACCTGGATGGCCGGGATTCTTCTCGGGCTTCTATCTAACCCCCGACTTAGGCCCTAAAAAATCCGGAAGCTGTTGAGACCAAACGTGATATCTTCCTAGCAGCAACCGAACCATTCGGGAGATAATGAGTCTATGGAAGCCCAAACCAACACCGTTCTGCCTACGCGGGCAGAAATGAGAATCCTCCAAGTGCTATGGGAGATCAGTCAGGGCACGGTGGAGGATGTGATCAGTCATCCTAGCCTGAACCCTCGTCCAAATTACAAGACTACGCAGACGATTCTTCGCATCATGGAAGAAAAAGGTCTGGTCCGTCACATCAGTCGCGGCCGCGTATTTGTTTTTGAGCCCTGTGTCTCACGCGACCACGTGGGCAGGCTCTCAGTACAGACGTTGCTGGAGCAGAATTTTGGCGGTTCGCCCGCGGAATTGCTGGTAAATCTGCTGGAGGCCGGCCCGGTCAATGAATCGGAATTGAACGAACTGGAAAATCTGATCCGGAATTACCGCATCCAAAAGGGTGATTCAACAAAATAATCCCGGACATTGTTGTTGAAGGGCTTTCATGGTGCCGAATGGAACCTTCTCATTATTTACATTTCGCCGGAACATTGCTGACGTATTTCCTCCAAGTGTCAGCAGGGTTTGTGGTGTGCGCAATTGTGGTTCGCCTGTTGCCGGGCCCTCATCTCCGGTTTAGGGCCTGGTTCGGTTTTCTTGTTCTGTCTGGCCTTTATTGGTTCGCCTCGCTGGCGAGTTACTTCATCGGATTCTCCACCCCGCGTCTACGATTGTTTGGCAGCGCCGCAGGAAGTGTTGTAGCTCACGGCAGCCACCACCTGTTTATCCCGGCCCGATGGAGCACCTTTGTTGTTCCGGCCGGAACCCTCATCACCTGGGGCTACGGCCTGGGTGTGGGCATTTTGCTCATGGCGAAAGCATGGAAGCACGTTCGACTGCGGATTCTGGTGAATCACGGAAGTCAGCCTTCACCAGCGTTGCAGGCGTTGTTTGATAACCTTTGTCACGATTTCGGTGTCCGTCGCTGCTCGCTGGTGGTCCTTCCCGTTATGATCTCTGCCGCTACCGCCTATTGGTGGCGTCCCCGGATTCTTCTTCCTCAAATTTGTCAGCATATGGAAGAGAGTTCGCAACTGGGTGACATTCTGAGTCATGAACTCACGCACATTGTGCGTCGCGACTACCTCTGGTCGCTGATCAGTGACGTATTCTGTACACTGCTTTTCTTCCATCCCGCCGCCTGGCAGGCGCGAAAGAACATGCGGCGTGAACGCGAACTGGCATGCGACAGGGCGGTAGTGCAAGCCAGACCGGAACATCGGGCTGACTACGCTACCAGTCTGGCCCGCTTTGTTCGTCTGCGCATGCTGCAACAGGTTGGTTCTTACGGAGTGGACTTCGCCTCTTCCCCATCACTGCTTGGCCTGCGTATTCGCTGCATCCTGAGTGAACCGGTGAAAACGCCGCTGTGGAAGAAGCTTTCTGCTGGCTTCGGCTGCCTTGCCTTTATCCTGATGTTTGGCGTGATGTGCCCTGCTCTTTCCGTCCTGATGGACTTTGCCGGACAGCCCCAGACTGTTGCTGATGCCGTCTTTGTGGTCTCCGCGCAACCTGCAAAGCACCAGGCCGTTCGCAAGGCGAAGCTTGTGGCCAAAGCCGTTGCAGGGCAGGAAACCGGTGGTTCTGAATACCCTGACGATCTAACCTCTTTGCGGGTCAGCCGCTCGATTCCTGAAACCTCAGCCTACCGCTTCACGTCGAATCCTCCCGCTGGCGGCTCGGGTGAATCAATGCATAATGAAAAGCCGGTATGGCACGATTCATCTCCAGGCTCACCATCGTATGAGCCTCCCACGGTGCGTAGCGTGGTTCTTTCCACTATCGGTGGCATCGCCGTGGAACGCAGTGAGCACGGTGGACGCAGGGGAGATCGTGACGATCGTTAATCGTGACGAGCGTTGATCATCTGCTATCGAGGTAAGTAAGGCCCGCTCTTCTCAATCACCAAGCCTCTGAATACAATCCCTGCATGCGTTTGGCCCACAAAGTTGCCATTGTGACCGGTGGCGGAAGCGGCATTGGCAAGGCGATTGCCCACGCTTTTGTCCGCGAAGGCGCACAGGTTGTCATCAGTGGACGCAATCAACAGAAGCTTCAACGTGCTGCAATGGAAATTGGACCGGATTGTGTTCCTGTGGCTACTGATGTGACTGATTCCGAAAACATCGCTGCCCTGGTGAATGCGACCTTGCAGAAATTTAAGCGCGTCGACATTCTGGTAAACAACGCCGGCGTGCTCCTGCCCGGAAATGCAGAGTCACTCTCCGACGAAATTTGGGAGCAGACCTTCAACACCAACGTTCGCGCTGTCTGGCAGCTTTCGCGCGCCGTCTTGCCACATATGCGAACTGCGGGCGCAGGCTCAATCATCAACATGGGTTCCGTCCTGAGCAGCCTGGGAGCACGCAACCGCGTAGCGTATGCAGCCTCGAAAGGTGCTGTGCTGGCCATGACCAAAGCGATGGCGCTGGACCACGCCGCGGAGAAAATCCGCGTGAACTGCATATGTCCAGGTATTGTGGAGACAGATATGGTGGCCGCGTTCGGCACAGATGAGGCGGCCAGAAAGCAGAGAATTGCGATGCACCCTGTTGGCCGATTCGGTCAGCCGGATGACGTGGCCGGAATAGCCGTGCTGCTCGCCAGCGACGAATCGTCGTGGATTACCGGATCGGCATTCACGGTGGATGGCGGTTATTCGGCGCAGTAACAAAGGGGACGCGGAATTCGCGTCCCCCTCAAGTCCCAGTCATAAAATAAATCAGTTATTCGGTGGCCGCGTAGGTTGAGGTTGCGCAGGTTGTGCGGGACGTTCCTCTGCGGGCTTTGGCTGTTGCGGACGATCGGCTGCCGCAGGGTTCGTTACCGGCGATGGCGGATTATCTTCGTCATCCGCTGGTGGCGGTGCCAATTCTTTTTCTACCGGTTTGCGCGGGAACATTTGATCACGCTGTGAAGCCATATACACAAACGATGCCACAATTACCGACGCCTGCTTCAGATCTTCCGGCTGGAGACGGTCATAGACGTCCATGTTGGAGTGGTGCGTGCGCGTATCGTACTCCATGGGATCCTGTATGAACTGGAAACCGGGTATGCCGACTGCATCAAAGGAGAGATGATCGGTTCCGCCGGTCGTGCGCATGGTCAGCGTGTCCATGCCCAGATCGCGGAAAGGCCGCATCCAGGCCTCAAAGATCGGCTGTACCGCAGCGTTTTCCTGCATGTAGACGCCGCGCAGTTTGCCGGTGCCGTTATCTACGTTGAAGTAGGCGGAGACCTTGGCCGCTTCGGGCTTTACCGACATTGGTCCAGCATCGCGACGAATTACGGTTGGGTCGCCTTTGCGGTCCGCGTCTTTAAATTCCGGGCGCGAGCCGAAGTGATGGGCCACATACCACTGTGAACCCAGCAATCCCTGCTCTTCACCGGTCCAAAGGCCAATGCGTATGGTCCGGCGCGGCTTGATGCCCAGCGCATTGATGATGCGGACAGCTTCCATCATGACCACCGTGCCAGCGCCATTGTCGGTTGCACCGGTACCGGTGTGCCATGAATCCAGGTGAGCGCCCAGCATTACCACTTCATCTTTCTTGTCGGTTCCGGGAATTTCGGCGATGGTGTCCCACTGCGTGTTCACATCATCGTAGAAGGTGTTCTTTACGTTGAGTTCGAGCTCAACTTCCTTTTTCGCCGCCAGAATGCGCGCAATACGGTTCCACTGCTCTTGCGCCATGGTGAGCTGCGGAGTTCCGGCTGTGAGTCCGGTCTTGTACGATCCACCTTGCTGCACAAACACCGTGCCGCCACCGATCGCCCCACGGCTGTGGTCAATTACGGCCAGGACCTTCTCGTCATCAAAGAACTTGTTAACTTCGCGCTGGAAACGGGCGCGCCGTTGAAATTCGCGGAAGCGCAGGTCATTGCGCTCACCAGGAATCTGGTATTGCGAGATGTCCGCCAGCGATTTGTCGGTATAACGTTCTGAGAGGGCGTCGGCTGATGGCTTGATCTCGGGATCGTCGCCTAGCAGCAGAATCTTTCCCGCGAGCTTGCCTTTGAATTTCGCCATGTCCTGCGGCGTGCGGATATTAATTCGCATCACCTTGCCGCGAACTGCGCCGTTTGTCCCGGGTGTCCAGGCCTTGGCATAGGCGATGAGAGCGGCGGTGTCCGGCGATGTCATACGCACGTTCACGTATTCATTCGCCCAGCCACGACCAAAGGGTCCCCAGGGCTCAAGGTGAGAGTTGGCCAGGCCGAATTCGGTGAGCTTGTCACGGGTCCACTCATTGGCCTTCTTCACATTGGGTGAGCCGGTCAGACGCGCCCCGATTTCATCCATAAGCCCGCTGGCAATCTCCATCACCTTGGAGTTGCGGAAACCTTCATAACGAATGCGGGAAATGGTGTCCAGATCAACTTTTTCCTGGGCAACGAGGCTGCTCATTCCGAGCAGACAAGACACGGTTAGAAGCGAGGCGGTAATCCGCCGGGACAGGTTCATTGTTACTCCTTGGAATACTTTGGCGAGGCAGAGAAGTGTAAATCCATGAGCAGAGACGGTCAAACGTGGATTTGTAAAGAAGAGTCACGCCGAGGCTGCAGCCCGCGAGCCCTGTACTGAGACTTAAGCACCGCGGTCAGCAGAGCGCGCCAACCGCGGTGCAAATGCGAATGAATCGGTTCAACATCGGGGTCATCCAGTTGCCTGGAACCGACCGGCCAATGCTGAGACATGTACTTTTGCTGGACTCTCTGCCGACAATGAATCCTAAGCAGCGCTCTGTGATTGGGCGGTGAGGACCCGCGGAGCCAATAGGTCAGCAAGACCAATGCGACGCAAAAGTTCAGCGCGCACCCTGTCGCAAACCATGTTCACAACTTCAGCACCGTCCTGTGTCGGATCTACGTGAACGCGGAAAGGCCGCTTTCCGAACGGAGTATCCACCACTTTGACAATCGCTTCCGCCACAGCTGACACGTCAGCATCGGGAGGTACGATCGACGAGAAACCCTTCAGTACATCGTCAGCGAACCCCTTGTAAGGACCGGCTTCGTATTCTGCAACACGCGTCTTGTCAGCAGGCGCGCCAGCGTGGGCGAAGTGATTCGTGCCGCCGGTAAATGCGCCGGGAACAATGATCGAAGTCTCGATGCCCCAGCGCGTCAACTCGCGTGCATATACGACGGCCATGGCATCCATACCCGCTTTCGCTGCGAAGTATGGTGCAAGATACGGCGGCGTTCCTCCTGCTGCGCTGCTGCTTGAAACCCAGACCACCAGGCCATTCTTCTGTTTACGCAATTGAGGCAAGGCCGCCCGGTTCACACGTTGCGTGCTGAGCACATTTACATCGTATAACTCTGCAAGTTGCTCGGCCGTGAAGGCTTCAGCCGGCCCAAACACCATGTGTCCAGCATTGTGGATCACAACGTCCAGCTTACCGTTATCACTCACAATTTTTTGGATCGCGGCGTCGGCCGAGGCTTGCGATGCAACGTCGAGCTCGATGGGGCGTAGATCGACATTGTTCTCTTTGGCAAACTTTGCCGCTGCTTCAACTTGAGGAGCATTGCGCCCGCTGGTGTCACGCATGCTCGCGTACACGACGTACCCGGCGCTGGACAGTGCACGCGCCGATAACGCTCCGAAACCGCTTGATGCTCCCGTAATCACTATTACTTTCTTCATTGCCATTCTCCTTCTTGTGCTTTTCTTCCATTCCAGCTGTACTTCCGAGGGCAAACTTATTGACCCTAGGCGAAGCCACCGTTAGCGCGCAGTACTTGCCCATTGACCCAGCCGCCGTCCGGGCCGGCGAGGAATGACACCACTTTTGCAATGTCTTCCGGAGTTCCCAGGCGCTCAAGTGGCGGCATTTTCGCCAGCTCTGCGATTTGCTCTTGGCTTTTGCCTTTAAGGAAGAGTTCGGTCGCGACCGGCCCGGGCGCCACAGCATTTACCGCTACACTGCGTCCCCGCAGTTCGTTCGCCAATACGTGTACCAAGCCTTCGACTCCGGCCTTTGACGCGATATACGGGCCATAGCTTGGGAAATTTCTGGCCAGCACGCTGCTGGAGAATGCAATGATCCTCCCTCCAGGTGCTATGTGCTGCGCAGCCTGAGCCAACACCAAAAAGGCGCCGCGCAGGTTGGTGGCGATAACCTTATCGAACAGATCGAAGTCATTCTTGCCGACGGGTGAAAGTGGCATGATCCCCGAGTTGTGAACGACGACGTCGATGCTACCGAATTTCTTGCTGGTTTCATTAAAGAGCCGCTCAACATCCTGAGGACTCGACACATCCGCTTGAATGGAGACAGCATTACCGCCAATCTTCTTCAGCTCCGCCACGGCGTCCTCAGCTTCCGCTGCATTGCTCAGGTAATTCACCACTACGACGAACCCGTCCTGCGCTAATCTTTTCGCCACGGCTCTCCCGATACCGCGGGATGCTCCGGTTATGATTGCAACCTTCTTCATAAGTTCCTCCTCCTGGACATTCCAAACTGTTGGTAAGACCTAATATCTCGCGCCGCGCGGCATAATTCCAATGCATAGTGCTTATATCTAATATGCGTAGGATGCATTATCCTATCGCGTTGGGATTTCGCTCGCACGTGTACATCGCACGATTGATCTGTCTTAACGGAGCACCTAATGCGCATCAACCATTTACGTCAGGCGGATTTGAATTTGTTAATTGTGTTCACAATCCTGGCGGAAGAACGCAACGTTACTCGCGCCGCCAAGCGCCTCCTGCTGAGCCAGCCAGCGGTGAGCCGTGCCTTACAGCGCTTGCGGGATATGTTCCGCGATGATCTGCTGATCCGGACCTCGGCGGGCTATGAGCCTACGCCGAAGGGTCAACGCCTGCTGCACGAACTCGAATCCACATTGCCGCGATTGGACCGCTTGCTCAGCGGCTCAGACTTCGACCCGGCAACGGAAGAAGCTTTGTTCCGGATAGCAGCGACTGACCATGCTACGCATGTGCTTTGTCCGCTCTTATGCCGAACCGTCCTTCCGACGGCAAGGAAAGTGGTGTTCAATTTTCTCCCTCTGCACGACGCGCAGTTTGAGGCTACGGAGAAAGGCAGGATCGATCTCTTGCTCGTCGCCGATGACGGCACCGCACCGTCGAACCTTGCCAGAGAGATCATTTTCGAGGTTGATTTCGTTTGTGTAGTAGCGAAAAAGAGCCCCTTCAAGCGCGCTTTAACGTTGAAGCAGTACCTTGGCGCAGACCACATTGGGATCGATATTATCGGGGGAATCCAGACTATCCCGGAGAAGAGATTGTCGGCGATCGGGGCTAAGCGTCATTGCCCGATAGTTGTACCCTATCATCTGGCCGCGTTGCGAAGTCTGGTCGGAACTGATCTGGTAGCTACCGTGCCCAGAAGCATCGCGGAACTGGAGGCGTCAAATCCTTCATTGCGGATCATCAAGGCTCCGGCTCTACTCGGGACCTTCAAATACTTGATGGCTTGGCACCCGCGAATGAATACGGACGCCGCACACAGTTGGTTGCGCTCAATGGTGCGCGAGTCCGGCAGAGTGATATCGAGGCGGTGAGAATCATGAGTGCCCGGAGACAATAGCCAAGTGTGTTTTTCCTGACGCACCACCTTTGAATGATTCCTCAAGAATCGTATCCCGGACCGCGTGCTCCGCACTCTTTCCACAGCTTTTCCCAGTTCCACATCCCGGATGTCACCTGGTTCGGCAACGGGAATCCGAGCTGATGCGCGAGCATACACACCTGCCCGCGGTGGTGCGCTTCATGAGAAAGCATGTAGCACAGCATTTCCGGCCCGACTGGCCAAGCCGAAGCCCAGCCGTCTCTACGAAATTTCTTGAGACGGCCACCAGGATTGCCGAGCGCTTCAGCTAGCATCTCAACGCAGCGAGCTGCGCTCTCCGCCAATGCCGCTCGGGCCTGCTGCGGCGTGCACTGCGCGCGATTGAGCTGCCGTGGAATCTTCATATGAGGAGCGGTAAGCCTGACCCACTTGGAGCGGACATTGTGCATGTGGGCGAAAATCGCCGCGATGGTGCGGACGTTGCCGGGCGGTTTAGCTCTCCAGGCGGCAGGGTCAATTTGTTCGATCAGAAGCTGGTTGATGCGATCGTTGGCGGCAAAGATCTGGACAGCGGCGCGGCCGAGTTCAGTGTGAACCTTCTGCCGGTGCTTGGTCACGTCTGCCTGCTCCTGCTTTCTGTCCCTGATCGGCGCGGATCTATTTTGCGATGTCATAGCGCAATCGAACTACGCCGTCCGGATACTTTCGGGCCGAGCGTAAGCGAAGAGACACGTCTCGATGGCTCGGAGCAATGAGCGGTATGCCCTCACCTATAAAAGTGGGAATCACTTGAATGTCGAACTCATCTATCTCCCCGGCGTCAAGGAACGAGGCGATCAACTCTCCACCACCCATCATCCAGATATGCTTTCCAGGCTTTGCACGCAGACGTCGCGCAAAAGCTTTCACCGGCTCCGACACGAATTCTACGCCTGGGGCAGCTCTCTTCGGAGGCTTCCGCGAAAACACGTAATTGGCCACTTTCCTATCAAAAATCGAGACTTTAGAGCCCTTCTTTTTCTGATATTGCAACGCCCAGTCGTACGTCTTTCGTCCCCAGAGAATGGTGTCAATGGTCGAATAGAACGTGCGCATGCCATAGTCGACCGTGCGCGGCCGGCGATTGAGCCATTCCACATCGCCATTGGGCCTGGCGATGTAACCATCGGCGCTGGTGGCTATGTAGACGATTATCTTTCGGCGTGCTTTCATAACCTAGTCTCCGGGTGAGAGAACTTTCGCGCTAACCGCTACTGGTGTGCCCTGTTCGAGCGCAGCCCGGCGCGGATGGAACGCACCAACGAGATGGTGAATCCGGTAATAGCCGCAAGCAGACCCACGGGCGCGGCAACCTTATACGTGAGTGTCATATCCGGACGGCTGTGCTGCGCGGCGCCCACAATCAGCAACACAAAACACAGGAAAGCCACGGAAAGAAAAAAAGTGATCAGGCCTGAGGCGAGGCCAATACCGGCACTAATAAGGAATTTACGCATACGTCTTTAACTCTGACAACTCTTTGCTCTGATAAGTCTTAGCTCTGGTTACTCTAAGCTCGGGTAACTCTTTAGCTCTAAGGCGATTGTGTCTCATTTAGAATAATACCGTGAACCCGGTGAGCAATGCTGAAATGAGAACGGCCCAGGAGATCATACGTGATGTCCGGGTGAACCAGTCACCCAACGGCGTCTGCTACGCAACAGCGGGCGAGGTCACTCTTCCGTCCAATGATATCGAGCGGATGATCCAGGCCATTCCACGGACGATTGCCGCCGCGCTCACTCGCAAGGCCTTCTATTTCGTTCCACTCACGATCGGCGATGGCGACAAGACCCTGATCGCCGAGCGCTTTGACCCGAACCTGATGGACGCTGCCATTTGCCATCGCAACATTGATTCCGGCGACTCCCAGTGCGTCTTTATCTCCACGCGCCTGCTCGATGACCGCTTCTCCATTGCCTTTGAAGTCTATATCAATGTTGGGCATGCCTTTGTGGACAAGGCCGGACTCTCAGCCGAATTTGGTGAGCTGGTGTGGGGACAGGCAATGAGCGGCGTCCGTGGCGAGACCAGCCTGGATGCGCACGAATTTCGCAAGCTGGCACTGGGTGACGGTACCGCACGCGGCGGGAACGAGAAAGCCAAGTCAGAATACCTGGCGGCCGCCTTCTCTGACAGCATCGCCATCTATCTGCTCTCTCTTTATCTGGACGTGGAATACCGCGATCTACGTGAACGTGAGTATCCGTTGTTGGCGCCATCGGCGATGGCCGATCGTTTGAAGAAGATTGCGGCGCTCTTTCCGCCCAATCCGGATTTCCAGTTCAATATTTTCTACCGGCGCAGGACGTAGGGCTTCTTTTTAGTGGAGCGCAGCGACTTTAGTTGCAGAATTAACGGCGAGGCCGACTAGAGCGCCGAGCCGGGTGTGAAGGGCGCTCGCGAATGAAGGCGCGGTTTCAGAACATGCAGCGGGTTTGACGAATAATGATTGCACACTTGCGTGGCAAACTGATTTCCAAGCATCCCAACCAGGCGATCATCGAGGCCGCCGGCGTCGGCTATGAAGTCATCATCAGTATTCCTACGTTTTCTGATCTGCCCCAGCTTGGCTCTGAAGTCTCTGTTTTTGTGCATACGCATGTCCGTGAAGACGCGCTGGCCTTGTTCGGCTTCATTCGGGCGGAAGAAAAGCAGCTTTTTGAAAAGCTGATCAGCGTGAGCGGCATCGGCCCGAAGCTGGCCATTACGATTCTCAGTGGCATGCAGCCTGAGGCGATTGTAGGCGCGATTCGCGGTAACAACCTTGCCGCACTCACTCGCATTCCCGGCATCGGCAAGAAGACTGCCGAGCGCATGGTGCTGGAGCTGCGTGACAAATTGGAGTCATTCGGAGTAACACCCGTGGTTTCCTCGGCTACGCCGGTGGAAGAAGATGTGATTTCAGCGCTGGTCAACCTGGGTTATCAGCGACCGCTGGCGGAACGCGCGCTGGCTAAGCTGGGCGCTTCAGACGGAGAGTCATTTGACTCGTTATTTCGCAAGACCATGGCCGCCATCGGCAAGTAAGTTATTGGCGTGGTTTACTGAGTAACGCCCTCCGGCAAATCCTCTATCTCCAAAATCCACGATCAGGCTTACACTCTTGCTCATGAAACTTTGGCTGCCAGCTGTAACTGCAATGTTGCTCCTGCTGAGCGCGTTTGTTTACGGCGGCGACAAAAAGAAGCAGGCACAAAGTTACAAGCTCAAGCCCGACCAGACTGCGGATATCGCCGCGGACAAGCTCAGCACGGCTAAACAGGAATGTGAAAACTGGGCGGTGGCAGCCGGGTTGGAAACCATGCTGGCAAAGCAGGGCGTTCAATTGGACCAGAGCTACTGGATCATGCGCTTGAATTATGGCGAGCTCTGTGTGCCAGGCATGCCGTCAATTGATGAGCTGACGAAGCTGGTCAACCGCGAGGTTGTGCTGGCCGATGGCCGTCATGCGAAGCTGGAGTTGCAATATGTTCCAGGCGCTCCTACGAACATTGACGGCCTGGTTTACGGATTGCAATTACAAAACATCTCTCTGCTCGTTTACCGCGGTCATACGTACTACCTCGCTGGGGCCACGTACGACGAATACATCGGGCTGGACGGTGGCCGCATGCTTCAGGTGAAAGAACTGCGACTGGCCAACACCTTCGCGGGCAAGCCGGGCATCACGTTTCTGCGCGGACGCGATAATCCGGACGATATTCAGGGAATAGCGACTGTTAGCGTCGTGTTTCTCTAGTCGTTAGGCTCGCAACCTAATTTCTCTTTTCTTTGCGATTCTCGGATCTTTCATCCGGCTGTGTCATCATAAGCATGCAGAGTCACTCACCTTATGATTGCCAGGCTCGTAATCGCCAATTTGACGCAGCGGCCCATCCGCACGGCTTTGAGCATTCTGCTGATTGCCGTGCCGGTAACGCTAATGCTGACGCTGGTCGGCCTGACGCACGGCTTTGTCAGTGACTCGGCACATCGGGCGCGCGGCATTGGCGCCGATATCATTGTGCGCTCGCCCGATTCGGCGATCATGGGTCTGTCGTTATCCAACATGTCGGAAAAACTGGTGGACCGTTTGGGAAAGATCCCACACGTGACGTTGGTCACCGGCGTGGCCAGTCACTTGGTTTCCGGATGGACGACCGTCTCCGGCATTGACGTGCCTTCTTTCGACCGCATGAGCGGCGGCTTTGTCTTCCGCGAAGGCCATCAGATGCAAGGCCCGGACGACATTCTGGTTGATACGTATTTTGCTCAGCAATCTCACGTGCGGGCAGGCAACAAATTGAAGCTGCTGAATCGCGATTGGAACGTCGCCGGCGTGGTTGAGCCGGGAAAGCTGGCCCACATCTTTCTGCCATTGAAGGTGGTTCAGGATCTGGATGGAACGTCCGGCAAGGTCGCACAAATTTATCTCAAGCTGGATTCGCCGGCGAATACGGGGACGGCGGTTGAGTCGTTGAAGGAACTGTTGCCTGGCTATCACATCTACGCCATGGATGAGCTTATCTCGTTGACTTCGGCGGACAACGTTCCCTTTCTGAAGCCGCTATTGAATGTGATCATTGGTGTGGCAGTGCTGATCGGAGCGGCGGTGGCGTCTCTCTCCATGTATATGGCAATTCAGCAGCGCACACGCGAGATCGGCATTTTGAAGTCCCTGGGCGCATCCAAGTGGCTGATCCTGAAAATTATTCTGTTCGAGGCCGCGTTTCTCGGCTTTGGCGGCAGCATTGTAGGCGTTGACTTCAGCTTTGCCAGTCGATGGCTGCTGGCCAAATTTGTTCCTGCTTCTTTACCACAGGCGATTGTGCCGGAGTGGTGGCCGATTGCCGGCGCGATTGCCATGGCAGCGGCCCTGCTGGGCGCACTCTATCCCGGAGCGTTGGCGGCACGACAAGATCCGATTGAAGCGCTGGCATACGAATAAGCCGCGTTTGCTTCCGGCTGTTATTTCCCGATACAGAAGCTGCTGAAGATCAGATTCAGAATGTCGTCGGTGGTGGTTTCGCCGGTGATGGCGTCCAGCGGTCGCAGAGCGCCATAGAGATCGAGCATGATCATCTCATGCGGAACGTGACGGTCAGCGGCGTCGCGGGCCGTATCCAGACAGCTGATGGCATCGACTACCAGCCGCTGATGGCGGACATTGGTGAGGAAGCCTGTCTCCTGCTCAGCACCGGAATGGCCAGAGATCTGGCCGAGAATTTCCTGGCGCAGATCATCAACCCCAGCTCCGGTAAGGGCTGAGGTGGGAAATACTTTCAGCGCGTCATTAGAAATGTAATTTGGACCGATCGGGCGCGCGCCGTTGAGATCAGTTTTGTTGGCCACAGCCAGCGCCCGGCGACCAGTGACGGAACTCATCAACTTCTCGTCTTCTTGGGTGAGGTCTTGCGAACAATCCAGGACGACCAGCACCATGTCAGCTTCGCCGAGGGCTTCAAACGACTTCCGTATGCCGATGCTCTCGGCTTCATCTTTGGCTTCGCGAATCCCGGCGGTATCAATCAACTTGAGAGGAATGCCGCCCAGTGCGACCGTCTCAGTGACCAGATCACGCGTGGTACCCGGCGTGGCGGTCACGATAGCGCGTTCGCGCTCAACCAGGCGATTGAAGAGACTGGATTTGCCGACGTTGGGACGGCCAACAATGGCAAGGGTAAAACCTTCATGCACGATTTTTCCGTAGGCGAACGTGGCTTGTAATTGTTCCAGCGGCTTCACTACGGCATTGAGGCGCTGGCGGATTTCGAACGCAGGGAGGACTGAAACGTCATCTTCGGCAAAATCAATGCCGGCTTCCATCACGGCGATCAGGTCAACCAGGCGCTTTTTGATTGGCTGCAAACGTTTGGAAAGCGCACCCTCCAGTTGCTGCGCAGCGACCTTGGCTTGAAACAATGTCTGTGACTCGATAAGGTCGCGGACCGCTTCTGCCTGCGTAAGATCAATGCGGCCGTTCAGGAAAGCGCGCATGGTGAACTCGCCGGGCTCTGCCATGCGGGCGCCGCGCACTGTGGCCAGTTCCACGATGTGCCGCAGCACCACGGGAGAGCCGTGGGCTGAAATTTCAATGACATCATCTGCGGTGTAGGAATGGGGCTTGGCGAAGTATGTGATGACGGCTTCATCAATCCGATCACCGCTATCAGGATCCAGGAGCTCACCAAAGATGGCGCGGCCCGGTTCCATCTGCGATTTCCGGCGCAGCATGCTCTCAGCAATCACTCGCGCCTCCGGGCCAGAAAGGCGCACAACCCCAATTCCTCCCCGACCGGGCGGAGTGGCTATGGCAACAATGGTGTCATCAAGGTTCAAACGTTAAGGAACCATCGACTTTCTGCTTTATTGGCGATTCGAGTTCTGAGCATGAAGTCTGGCAAAGTGTTCTTCAAGCCGCTCATACATATTGTCAACTTTGCGATGGAGTTGCGCCACTTCCAGTTCGGCTTTCAGGTTAACGTCGTAATCAAGATCGGCTTTGAGTCGGTCCTTGGAAGACTGGCGATTTTGCGACATCATGATGACCGGCGCCTGAATGGCGGCCGTCATGGAGAGGAAGAGATTGAGCAGAATGAAGGGATAAGGATCAAAGTGGTCGCGCAGCAGGGCCGTGGTATTCATCAGGACCCAGATGAACATCACCACGCCAAAGCTGATGATGAAAGTCCATGATCCGCCAAAGGCCGCAACTTTGTCGGCCACGCGTTGGCCCAATGTCATGCGTTCTTCTTCTTCCACGTTCACGTTGCGCGAGACGCGTGTGCGAAGAAGATCGTCCGTGGTGCGGAGGCGGCGCCCTACAACGGTAAGCAGATCCATGGCTGCATGAGGATGCTTGTCAATGAACTCAAGCAGCCGTTCACGATGCATGGTAAGCGCCTGGGTGTCTTCACGGGCAATGGCCGTAGCGGTGCGGTGACCACCGTCAAGAAATGAGAGTTCGCCGATAACGTCGCCGTGCTCATTCTCCGCCAGAATGATTTTTTCTCCGTCATCGGCTTCCACAAAAAGTTCCACGCGGCCGCTTCGAAGGATATAAATTTCGCCGCCGGGCTCGCCGTAGCTGAAGATTGTCTCGCCCGTCTTGAACTCCCGGCAATCCATCATTTGTGAGAGCGCCTCACGTTCTTCTTCATCGAGAAGTTCGAAGATTGGAACTTCACCCACCATGGCGACATTGGTTGACATATTTAGCAACTCCCCTGAAGGCGATTATTTCCGGCAAGGCAGAGCCATCCCGGATGTTCGCTAGGAATCATAAAGCCGGAAACGCCGGGTTAAACAAGATTTGGTTAATGCCGGGCAGGTCGGGCCGGCTTGAAGTCGCGGGGATACAGGACCACATAGCGACGGCCGCCCTCACCTTCACTCTGCGTCATCAGGGATTCATGGTCGCGGAAGGCCAGGTGGAGGAGGCGACGCTCACGCGAAGACATGGGCGCGAAGGAGAATGGGATTCCAGTGCGCTGGACTTTTTCTGCCGCAACGTCGGCCGCCATTTTCAATTCATTCTGGCGGGCTGCGCGGTAGCCTTTGCAATCGAACACCACGCGATCATGTTCTTCGGCATGCAGATGCAGAGCTTCATGGGAAACCAACTCCAGAGAACGAAGCAGTTCAGCACCACGCTCCAGGACCAGATCACTGTCAGGGCCTGCCAGTTCAACCAGAATTTCCGGAGGCGCCATGGCAAGGCCAGTGGCGGCCGGAGGGTTCACCGTGATGCGGTATTTCAGTTTGAAGCCGCCTGAAGCAATTACGCCCTTCAGCAGGGCATCAATCTTCTTTGCTGCTGAAACTTTGTCCTGAAGCATCTTTATCTTTCCCAGGTGGCAGCCGTCTTCAACAAAAAAGATCAGGCCGCCGGCAAATTATTTTTTGCGTGTTGCCCTTCGTTCTCTGCTCTTGCGGACCTGCTGGCCCAGTTCTGAACGGTTGATGAAGAACTGCTGGACATAGCCCAGAAGATTACTTATAGCCCAATACACGCAAAGTCCGGAAGCAACGCCCCAACTGATACCGCCGATCATGAGCGGGCCCATTAGATTCATCATCTTCTGCTGGGCGGGGTCCATGCCGGTTTGCGGCGTGCTGCGCTGGGTCAAAAACATGGTAATCACGATCAGAATCGGCAGCAGGTGCCAGGGATCCGGCGCTGAAAGATCCTTGATCCAGAGGAAGTTGGCCTGACGCAGCTCAATGGCATTACCCAGCATGGAGTAAAACGCAAACAGGAACGGCATCTGCAACAGCATGGGGAAGCAGCCACCGACCGGATTTACGCCCTCGCGCTTGTACAGCTCAGACATTTCTTTCTGCATGTCCGCGCGACGCGGATCAGTGATGCTGTAGCGCTTGTACTTTTCCGTGATGGCTTTGATCTGCGGCTGGATCTTAGCCATCTTCAGAGATGACTTCATGCTGGAAACGCGCAGCGGCAGCAAGGCCATGGTAATGACCAGCGTCAGGAACGCGATTGCCCAGCCCCAATTGGGAATCATGTGCTCATACGTCCATTTGAGCCACAGGAACAAAGGCTTGGAGATGAAGCCAAAGGTGCCAAAATCGAGAATGCCGCGCAGATCTGGTCCGCCGGCGTGGGCTTGTGTGGCTTCCAGCAGGTCAACTGCCTTGGGGCCGGCAAAGATGCGCTGATGCATAGCGCCGTCAGGGTGGCCGAAGGCTGCTCCCAGCACGGAGACTTTGTCTTTCACGTTCGGGTTGGCCGAACTGCGCGGGACATCAACCTGATTGTGCAGAGTGACCAGAGTGGTGCCCGCGGGAGAATCCGGCATCAACGCAACGGTGAAGTACTGGTCAACAATGGCTACCCAATCGAACGGGCCATTGAAGGTCTGGCCGTTGGCAATCCACTTTCTACCGGTAATGAAATTGCCTGAAGTGGGACTCTTGCGCTCGATGTTGCCATTCTGGTCCCAATCAATACGCGCCTGGGAAAAAGAGCCCAGGCTGGCCTGGTCACCGAGTCCAGCCGGCCACTGCGGAAAAGCGGTTACGCCTTGTCCGTTGCGAGTGACCTGCGTATCCGCATCGATCACGTACATCTTTTCGGGACGGAAAGTTTTACGGACGGCGATCTCGCCATCAGAGTATTCGAAACTGATGGCTTCGGGTGCGCTCGAAGATCCGGTAACTGTCATCACGTAGAGCGATTCGTTGAGCTTCTTCTCAAGGTCTTTATCGTAAGAAAAGAAGGACAGCGGGTACCCGAGCGTGGGGGCAGAGGCTTCATTTACCAGGTCAAGCGGCTTGCCTTTATCGTCATGATATTTTTTCAGGACCCAGGATTTGACCAGTCCGCCCTGGTTGGTGAAGGTAATGCGGTAGTATTCGTTTTCCAGAACGCTCTCAGCCGGGACCGTTCCCTGCTTGACAGGGAGTCTGGGTACTGCCGCCTGGGCTGAAGAAGGCGTGGTTTTGCCTGGAGTCGCCCTGGTTACGGGAGCGGTCGGCGATGTTTGTTGCTGCTCTTTTTTCTGGTCAGCCTGCTGCTCAGCCGTCTTTTCTGGTTGAGGTTGAGGTTTGGGCTTGGGCAGAAAAAATTGCATGGCCGCGATGGCGACAAATACCAGAAGAAAGGCCAACATGAGCCGTTTCTGAGCGCCGGGGTCGTCTTGAGGGTTGTGATATTCGGTCAAGTGATGATCTCAATCAATTTCTTTTGGGCACGGGGTCATAGCCACCGCGCGCCAGAGGGTTGCAACGAAGTATCCGCCAGACAGCAAGAGCAGCTCCATGAACGGCTCCATGACGGGCCACTGCTTCTGCCGCGTACTCAGAACAAGTGGGCACATAGCGGCAGGAAGGGGGTAGAAGAGGCGAAATCAGCCGCTTGTAAATCCTGAGCAGCGCATTCACCAGGGTCGTCATTGCTTCACTTTCTCTCGCCTCTCTGAATCGCGGCAAAAAGCTGCTGAATTTCGGCATCAAGCCTGGCAAATTCCAGGGTAAGCACCGACTTACGCGGGTGCAACACGACGTCCAGCGGCCGGGTCAACTCCGGGAGCCTCTCTCTTACTACGGCCCGCATACGTCGCCGGATGCGATTCCGATCGACGGCCCCGCCCAGAACCTTACCTACCGTGAATCCCACCCGCGGACCGGAAGAATCTTCACGGTCGCGAAAAAACAAGGTCACGTTGCCAGAGAAGCGCTTCTTACCATTCTTGTATACGGACTGAAAGTCTGCATGTTTCAAGAGCCGGGAGCTTTTTAACATTCGGCGCGAGGATTTTGCTGGATCTTCCGGTGTCACGGGCGTTGCATTTTCTGGAGCCACTTCAGAACCAACTTAGAGCAGCACGGGCAAATGAAGGCTACGGGATAGTCGCGATAACGTTAGTCGCGATAACCAGGTTTCACGGCAACTCTTTTACGACCTTTAGCGCGGCGGCGGGAAAGTACGGCCTGGCCGCTCTTGGTTTTCATACGGGTACGGAAGCCGTGCGTCTTGGAACGGTGACGGCGGTTAGGTTGAAACGTGCGCTTAGGCATTGAAGTAGGGCGCTCCTGCTGGAAATATTTTTGCTCGGGGGCAAACGAAAAGTATAAAGGAAAGTGCCCTTTTTACGCTACACCCAACTGTTCGCGGGCTGGAAGCAGCCGGTTGGACCAGATCGGCCCTCTTGCATGAATGGGACATCAGACGAACGGCGTGAGGTGTATCCACCTGCTGTTTGCTTGCACCAAAATAGAACAAGAATTGCATGAGTGAGTGAGTTAAAGAAATATTTGCACCATGCGCGCTACAAAAGTGCGGAACATTTCCGTTGAAAAAATATTTTGTGAGTGAATGTGAAAAGTTTTTGAAAAAAACTTTTTCGAGCACGCTTCCAGCGGTGTAGCGTTGTGCTAGTATGCCCTCCAGTCACGAATTAATTGTTGCACAACGATGTGTTCAACTGCTCTGCGCAGCCGATGCGGAGCACTTAGCTTCGGTTCTTAAATAAGTCGGGCCCCTGGCCAGCTCGCAATAGGAAACACCACAGGCAATGTCATTATCCACTGCGACCATCACCGCAACAGCGAACCCGTGGCTGCGAATCCTTGCCGCGCTGGAAAAGAAAATCAGCCGCCACTCATTTGATACATGGTTGAAGCCGACGCGTTTCAGCCATGCCAACGGCAACGTTCTTTTCGTGCGCGTGCCAACGCCGGAATTCCGTCTCATCGGGGAGAAATTCGGAGACCTGATTCAGGAGGCCATGGACACGCATGCCCCCGAATATCAGGATGTGAAGTTTGTTACCGCGGAAGAAGATCCGTCAGCGCCGCCAGTTCGTCCGGATGGAGGCTTTGCGCCTGTTTCCGTGACGAATACGCCGGCCAACGGCGCCAAGCAACAGCGCTTTGACTGGGACTCCGCGGCACAACTCAATCCGCGGTACACTTTTGACGCGTTCGTAATCGGCGCGGGCAATCAGTTTGCCCATGCGGCCGCGCAGGCTGTAGCAGAGCGTCCCTCCAAGGCCTATAACCCTCTGTTTCTGTATGGCGGAGTGGGAATGGGTAAAACGCATCTGATGCAGGCCATTGGACACGAAGTCCGGCGCCGGCAGCCACAAGCGGCCATTTGCTACGTTTCCAGCGAGAAGTTCACCAATGAGATGATCAACTCACTGCGCTACGATCGCATGACCAGCTTCCGCGATAAGTTCCGCAACGTAGACGTTCTGCTGATCGACGACATCCAGTTTCTGGCGCAGAAAGAACGCACCCAGGAAGAGTTCTTCCACACGTTCAACGCGTTGCATGAATCGATGAAGCAGATCGTCATCGCCAGCGACCGTCCGCCGAAAGAGCTGGCTGAAGTTGAAGATCGCCTGCGGTCGCGCTTTGAGTGGGGCCTGATCGCCGACATTCAGCCGCCAGACCTGGAAACCAAAGTCGCCATCCTGCAAAAGAAGGCCGAGTCCGAAAAAGTGATTCTTACCACGGACCTGGCGCTTTACATTGCCTCAAACGTACGAACAAACGTGCGCGAGCTGGAAGGCGCCCTGATCCGTTTGATTGCGTACTGCTCTCTTACGGGCGCGGAAGTCAACCTGAGCACGGCGCAGCAGGTGTTAAAGAATTTTATTGACTCGCAGGCCCGCAAAATCACCATCGACGCGATTCAGAAAGCGGTTGCCGAGCAGTTCGGGTTGCGTGTGGCGGAGATCAAAGCCAAGAGCAACTCACGTGCAATTGTTTTTCCGCGTCAAATTGCCATGTACCTGGCCAAACAGATGACCGAAGCGTCCTTGCCGGAAATTGGCAGGCAGTTTGGGGGCAAGCACCACACTACGGTGATGCACTCGGTGGACAAGATTGACGACCAGCGGCAGTCAGATAAAGATCTCAACCGACTTCTTAACAAGCTGACCGAAACACTCAACGCCTAATTGGCGTAGACTTGATCTGGTTGCGGGAGCGATTTCCACTTTTTCACCCGGTTTTCTCTGCTCACTGATGTGGATGAAATGTGGAAAGCGTGCAAGACACGTAGATGAAGTACTTTGTGGTATCTGTTTTGCAGAGTTGTGGGGCCGGGCCGGAGTAGAATTACAACGTGCGTTTCCGGCGGAAGAGCAAGCGAACCGTTAACTTAGGCTGATTTCCCACTTTTCCGCAGGCATCTACTGCTACTACTGTATATATATTTGCTTTTAGTGATTTAGTAAGAACCGATATTATGAGGGGGGCCACAGATATGCCTTCTGCCGTGGCGACTGAGGTGGGAACCACAATGGAAATCACCGTCAGCAAAGCTGATCTGCTTAAAGAATTAACGGCGACCCAGGGTGTGGTGGAGCGGAAGACGACCATTCCGATCCTGTCGAACTTTTTGTTTGAAGCCGCTGGCGACAGGCTGTCGATTACCGCCACCGATCTGGACCTGAGTCTGCGTACATCGTGCGCCGCAAAGGTTAAGAAAGACGGCTCATGCACCATCCCTGCGCGCAAGTTGTACGATTACGTGAAGCTGCTGGGCGATGGCGAAATCAGCATCAAGCTGCTGGAAAACCACTGGGTGCAGATCCGCAGCGGCCGTTCCAATACAAAAATGGTCGGCATGGCTCGGGCCAACTTCCCAGCGCTGCCGGCATTTCCTGCCGAATCAGCCATCTCATTGCCGGCACAGGTGCTGCGGCAACTGATCGGCAAGACAATCTTCTCCATCTCAAGCGAAGAATCCCGTTACACCCTGAATGGCGCATTGATGGTGCTGAAGCCTGAATCGATCACGATGGTGGCCACGGACGGACATCGCCTGGCGCATGTGGAACACACCAATTCCAAGTTGCCGGTCAGTGGCGAGCTGAAAGTCCTGGTACCGAAAAAAGCCATGGCTGAGCTGAACACACTGCTCAATGGCAGTGATGCTCCTGTAGTGGAATTCGCGCGTGACGAATCGACACTGTTTTTCCGCATCGGCGGTCGCCTGCTGACTTCTCGGCAGCTTACAGGGCAGTTTCCGAACTATGAAGCGGTATTGCCGCGCGACAATAACAAGTCCGTGGCCATCCATTGTGACGAACTTTCTTCCGCGATTCAACGAGTGGCCCAATTTGCCGACGAACGCTCGAACGCGATCCGCATGCGCGTGGAGAAGAACGAACTGAAGATCTCGTCTTCCAACACTGAAACGGGAGAATCAGAGGATTCCATTGAAACCACCTACACGGGCGAGCCGGTAGTGATCGGCTTCAACTCGCAATATCTCCTGGAGTTCCTCAAAGTAGTCAATTCGGGCGACGTCCGGTTTGAGTTTAAGGACGCTCAATCCGCCGGGCAGTTGCGCCCTGACGAGGCTCCTGACAGCGAATATCGGTATCGCTATATCGTTATGCCGATGCGTATCTGAGGGGGAATTCAAGTTCTGGAAAACGTAAAGGCCGGACATGTCCGGCCTTTTTACGTTGGTAAGAGTTCTGTTAAAGGTTACTGAATCGTGGTTTTAGTGAGTCATCTTGCGAGCCATGACCCGTTCGACCGTCCGTTCCACATTGGGAAGGAAGGAATCCATGCTGGCCGAGGCCAGGCTGCTTTGCATGGCGAAAGGGGTGGCCAGCAAAGTGTCATTCCAGCGCTGGAAGATGAGGCGAGTCGGGGAATCCTGAACTGTTTTCCGTTCCGGCTGTGGGATAGAGAACATGACAAGCATGAACGCCCACATGCCGCAGTAAATATAGGCGTTCGCAGTATCAACCCGTCCGGCGACAAAGGGAACGCTTTCTCTCAGCAGAGACGAAATCAAGTCCACCGCTGCGGAAATCCCCAGGGCCAGAGCGATACTCATGGACTGGCTGCGCCAGGACAAATTAAGGCGATTTTCAAACAGGAGCAATAACATCAACAGGCCACACTGCATGAGGCCTACGCTGCGCTCCAGGAGCAATATTGCCGCGCAAATCTTGGCCGACTGATGTCCGGTGGTGGCAGCGGCCGTCAACACAGAGGCGATCAACAGAAATGCGGCAGCCCATCCAAACAGGAGCTTCCCCAGGTCAATCAGACCGGAGAAGGGCTTGAGGATGTTAATGAAGACTTCAAAAAGTACGCCAAACGTCAGCAGCATCACGAGCGCGTTGAAGGTCCAGTAGGTATAGAAATACGTCTTGGCGGACAGGTGCGGACCGACGAACAGGATGACAAACATGGAACACGTCTCAAGGGCCACGAAGTTGAAGAACAACGGGAACCGAGACTTGAGATTGCGCGTTACCATGGCGCGCATGAGTGCGAACTGCAACAGCAGTGCCCCAGCCGAGGGAATCAATTGCAGAAGGGACATGTTCATAGCTGCCTCCGTATGAGAGCGAAAGCATACTATTCACAGGACTCTTCAGCAACGACCCCTACGGCACCAAGGTACATTTACTACTTAGTAAACACACTATTGTTTGCCGGAAGTCGCCTTAGCTGAGATGAACCGTTTTTAAGTTATTGAGCAACACAGACTGAAGGGCAATTTGTCGGGCGGCCCGGTAAAGAGAAGCCAGCAGAAGGCTTTGCGGCGATTCCTGCAATGGTTCCGACAACGACAAGGGCGAGGATGGACGAACGAAGTAGCGATTTCATTGGGGAGGTCTCCTGTTTTATCTTTTTTGAGTTCTTGGTGGTTTGCGTCTTAGTTAACGCGGGCTAAGTATACAAACCGGGTTACGATTTTCCAAGAGGAATTTTGGTCAGTTCCGAATTTGTAAATTACCCCGTTTTGCAGGTGGGCGGACGGGCTTAAAGTACTCTGCCGTGGTACAATTGTGGTTGCGCACAAATAGCCAATAAAGTATTGAATTTCAGTAACTTGAGTGTTTACCCGAGGATTGAAATTCCGGCCCTAAGGTACCGGTAAGTGTACCCGGAAAACAGGAGTTCGAGAGTGTCATCAAAAGAGCCAGTAGCAGCAACCGCGAAAGCCACGGCAGAGCAAAACAAAAGCAAAAAGACCACTGCAAACGGAAACGGGAATTACACCGCAGACGATATCAAGGTCCTGGAAGGCATGGAAGCGGTAAGGTTACGTCCGGCCATGTACATAGGATCGAACGGTGAGATGGGTTTGCATCACCTGGTTTACGAAGTGGTAGACAACTCTGTAGACGAAGCTCTGGCCGGACATGCCACAAAGATCGAAGTAACCATTCACATCGATAATTCCATCACCGTGGTGGATGATGGCCGCGGCATTCCTGTAGATGACATGTTGATTGACGGCGAGAAAATTCCCGCCGCGCAGGTTGTGCTGACAAAGCTGCACGCAGGCGGAAAGTTTGATTCGTCGAACTACAAAGTTTCTGGCGGATTGCACGGCGTTGGCGTTTCATGCGTGAACGCGTTGAGCCATCAGCTCGACCTGGAGATATGGCGCGACAATCATGTGTGGGAGCAGACGTACTCCAAGGGCATCCCGCAGACCAAGCTGAAAAAAACCGGAACCACGAAGAAGCGTGGCACACAGGTCCACTTCCTCCCGGACAAAGAGATCTTCACAACAACGGAATATAACTTTGACACGCTGGCCCAGCGCCTGCGCGAGCTGGCTTTTCTCAATAAAGGCCTGCAAATCACGCTGACTGACGAGCGCCAGACGGATGCGAAGAGCGGCGAAGCCAAGAGTCTGGAATTCAAGTACAGCGGCGGCATTGCGGAATTCATCAAGCATCTGAATCGCGGCAAATCGGTGCTGCACGATAAGCCGATCTACATGGAAGCAGAGCGCGATGGCGTGGCCATGGAGATCGCGCTGCAATACAACGACGGCTACTCGGAAACCGTGTTCAGCTTTGCCAACAACATCAACACGGTGGACGGCGGTAGTCACCTTTCCGGTTTCCGCACATCTTTGACCCGGACCATCAACTATGCCGGGCAGCAGCTTGGGCTCTTCAAAGACGTAAAAGAAAACCTAACGGGGGACGACGTCCGCGAAGGGCTGGTGGCCGTAATCAGCGTTAAGTTATCGCAGCCCCAGTTCGAAGGTCAGACCAAAGGCAAGCTGAATTCTGATATCGCCGGCATTGTGCAGGCATTTCTGAATGAACGTCTGGGCGCCTTCTTTGAACAGAATCCGACCGTCGCACGCAAAATCATCAATAAAGCGATCGAAGCAGCGCGTGCGCGCGAAGCAGCCCGCAAGGCCCGCGACCTTACGCGTCGTAAAGGTGCGCTGGATGGTGGCGGATTGCCAGGCAAGCTGGCCGACTGCTCAGAGCGCGATCCTAACCGCTGTGAACTCTTTCTGGTGGAAGGTGAATCCGCAGGCGGAACCGCTAAACAGGGCCGTGATCGCCGCTTCCAGGCCATTCTTCCGCTGAAGGGAAAAATTCTCAACGTCGAAAAAGCTCGTTATGACAAGATGCTGAGCCACGAAGAAATTCGCGCCATGATTACAGCGCTGGGTACCGGCATCGGCAAAGACGATTTTGATGTGGCGCGACTGCGTTACGGAAAAGTCATCCTGATGACCGACGCCGACGTGGACGGATCGCACATACGCACACTGCTGCTAACGTTCTTCTTCCGCCACATGGGCGAACTGATCAAACATGGCAACGTTTACATTGCTCAACCTCCGCTCTATGGCATAAAGAAAGGCAAGACGCAGCAATACATCAAAGACGATCGCGAATTTGTGCGGGTGATGGTGAAGCGCGCGTCAGAGGGAATGGTTGTTCGCTATGGCGAAGGCGCAGCCAAGCTGGATGGCACCACCCTGGCCAGGATAAGCGCACCCGTAATGAGAAGATCACGGCGCTGTTGCCGCACCTGGGATTTGCGCAGCGTGCCGACTTTGAAGGCGATAAGAAAAATCCGCCCAAGAAAATAGAAAGACTGGAAAAAGAAATCAATAAGCTGGCCAAAGAGCACCAGCTCAAGAACGTTGAAAGCTATTTCGACGAGGAACACAATTTGTGGGGCGTGAAATTCACTGACTCACAAGGCGCGCAACGCCAGATCAACTGGGGCCTTGTATCCACGGCGGAATACCGGCAGATGGTGGCCAAGTTCAAACAGATTGAAGAGTACATGCAGCCGCCTTTTATCGTGGAAGTTGCAGGCAAGGGAGTGGCTGATGATTCGACCGCTGACCTGAGCGATGCGGAACGCGAGGACTTGGAGAAGGCCGCCAAGAAGACGTCCAAGGCAGCCGTGCGGCGTACGAAGACGGAAGCGGAAGTGGTGGAGAAACATACGCCACGCGACCTGTTTGACTATGTACTGGCTGAAGGGAAAAAAGACTACAGCGTGCAACGCTACAAAGGTCTGGGTGAGATGAGCTCAGAGCAGTTGTGGCAGACCACCATGGATCCCGAACGGCGTACGTTGCTGGTGGTAAAGGCTGAAGACATTGAAGCCTGCGAACTGATCTTTACCACGCTGATGGGCGAAGACGTTGAGGCGCGGCGCAAGTTCATTGAAGAGAACGCATTAGACGTAAAAAATCTTGATATTTAGTCCGGCGCTTCGCGCCAAAACCGCTCAACAGTATAGTGTCAGCGATAACCCTGAAGGCTCCTGAGCAGCGGGCTGACGGCGCGTGGACGGCCGCAGC
>WNEZ01002041.1_pt1 | contig 28277 bp, 30 predicted proteins | sample 5400521 | NCBI WGS metagenome assembly WNEZ01 (sample SAMN13153339, study PRJNA577476) | soil metagenome | isolation source: 120 cm saprolite under Douglas fir tree site 2 hole 1 replicate 1 | place: USA:California | collected 2015-04-18
CCAGGCGCCGTCGAGCTGCACGGAGGGGATGCGCCGCTCGGTGGCGAGCGATGCGAGTGCTCGCTCATCCATGCCGAGATAGGTCGACGCTTCCTTGAGGCTCAGCATGTCCTTGGGATTCACGCGCGTTCCTCCTCGATTTTCTTTCTCACCGTCTCGAGCTCGCCCTCGAGAGCTCGAATCCGTTCGACGAGCTGCTCGATCGCCTTGCTCACGGGGTCGGGAAGATCGGTCTGATCGAGATCGATCGCCCCGGCGACCCGCTGTCCGTCCCGGTATGTTACCCGGCCTGGAACGCCGACGACAACGGAGTTCGTCGGAACCTCGCGGACGACGACGGAGCCGGCACCGATCCGGCTGCCGTCGCCGATCTTGAAGGCTCCGATGATCTTGGCGCCCGCGCCGACGACGACGTTGTCGCCGAGGGTCGGATGACGCTTTTCACGCTTGAGGCTCGTGCCCCCGAGCGTCACGCCCTGGAGGAGCGTGACGTTCTCACCGACCTCGGCGGTTTCGCCGATGACGACGCCCATGCCGTGGTCGATGAAGAGCCCGGGCCCGAGCTTGGCGGCAGGGTGGATCTCGATGCCGGTGAGGAACCGGGCGATGTTGGACAGGAAGCGCGCCGGGATCTTCCAGCCGCGACGCCAGAGCGCGTGGGCGAAGCGGTGGAAGGCCAGTGCGTGCACGCCCGGATAGCACAACAGCACCTCGAGCGTCGACCGGGCGGCCGGGTCCCGTTCCCGCACGGCCTGGACGTCGCGCCGAATTTTGGCGAACAACCCGTCAGCTCCGCGCCAACCGCAGGCTCTTCGTCAGGCGGCACCCACCGGCATCGCCTGGCGGAGCTTCCGGACGAGGGGCTCGACGCATTCGATGACGTAGTCGATGTCGTCGGCGCTGGTCGAGCGTCCGAGCGAGCACCGAACGGCGCCCATCGCCCAGTCGAGCGAGACGCCCATCGCGACCAGGACGTGCGAGGGCTCGACGTTGCCGGAGGTGCAGGCCGAGCCGGCCGACACGCCGATCCCCTTCAGATCGAGACCGAGCACGATCGACTCGGACTCCACGTGGTGGAACAGGAGACTTGCCGTCCCGGGGAGCCGCTGGACCGGGTGGCCGGAGAGCCTCACGTCGGGCACCCGGTCGCGCAGGCCGTTCCAGAGCCGGTCGCGCAGCGCCGTTAGTCGCTCGGCTTCCGGACCCATGTCGCGCGCGCGGACCTCGACCGCCTTGCCGAGGCCAACGATCCCGGCGACGTTCTCGGTCCCGGCCCGCCGGCGCCGCTCGTGCTCGCCCCCGTGCTGGACCGCGACCATCTTCGTTCCCTTGCGGATGTAGAGCCCGGCGGCGCCCTTCGGGCCGTAGATCTTGTGAGCCGAGAAGGAGAGCATGTCGATGCCGAGAGCGTCGACGTCGAGCGGGAGCTTGCCGAAGGTCTGGACCGCGTCGACGTGGAACGGGACCCCGCGCTCGCGCGCGATCCGGCCGATCGCTTCGATCGGCTGGAGCGTCCCGACCTCGCTGTTCGCGTGCATGATGCTGATGGCCAGGGTGTCCGGACGAATCGCGCGGCGCACCTCGTCCGGGTCGACCATCCCGGACTCGTCGACCCCCACACAGGTCAGGTCGAAGCCCTGCGCCTCCAGCGCCAAGCACGCCCGGAGGACCGCGTGGTGCTCGACCTGCGAGGTGATGAGATGGCCCTTGCCCTTCGCCAGGGCGAGACCCTTCACCGCGAAGTTGTCGGATTCGGTCCCGCCGGAGGTGAAGACGATCTCCTGGCTGGAGACTTTCAGAAATCGCGCGACACGCTCGCGCGCCAGGTCCAGGCCTTCGCGCGCCTCACGCCCGAATCCGTGGATGCTCGAGGGGTTCCCGTAGACATCCGAGAAATACGGAAGCATCTCGGCGAGGACTTCGGGGTGGACGGGTGTCGACGCGTTGTGATCCAGGTACACTCGACGGCTCATCGGCTTGCTCTCCATTTTTTACGATGCTACGCTCGACTCGCAATGGATCTCGCGAAGAAGAAGCTCGGCCTGCTGCTGTCCACCGGGCCCGAGCATCCGAACCTCGAGACGGCCGTGGGTCTCTCGAGCACGGCGCTCGACCGCGGGGCCGGCCTCTATCTCTATCTCATCGACGACGGCGTCCGCGCGCTCGACGATCCGCGTATCCGCGCCCTGCCGGAGCGCGGCGCGAAGCTGTTCGTGTGCGCTTACGGCTGCCAGAAGCGGCGTATTCCGCTGCGCGACGCGGACACCGTGACCTACTGCGGCCTCGTCGTCTTGACGGATCTGATCAACGCCACTGACCGGTTCATCGCGCTCAACTGACTCCGTGACCGCCAGCCCGCCGGTCATTGTCCTGATTTCGACGGACCCGCGCGCGTCCCACCGCGCGAACGAGGCGATGCGCATCGGCCTCGGGGTCGTCGCGGGCGAGAACGACGTCACCTTCGTGCTGCTGGGCCCCGGGGTCCATCTCCTCGACGAGGACACCGACGAGCTCGTCGACGGCGACGACATCGCGAAGTTTCGGGCGAACCTCAAGGCGCTCGGCGTGCCGTTCCACGTCGAGAAGGACGCGGTGCCCAGCGATCCGACCTGGAACGCCGACGGCCACCCGGTGATCCCGCTTGCCCGCGAGGCGATCGCCGGCCTCGTCCAGCGGGGCCGCCGCTTCCTGGTGTTCTGATGGCCTCGGTGCTCCACCTGCTCAAGGGGCCGAACACGGCCCTCGCGCGCGCCGTGCTCGAGCGGCACGTGCGCGACGGCGATCGCGTCACGGTGGTCATCCTCCCCGGCGGCGTCACGTCCGATCTGCCGGCCGGCGTGCCGATCCGCCGCCTGAACGGCGATCTCTCGTACGGGCAGCTCCTCGAGCTGATCTTCGAAGCCGACCAGGTCGTGACCTGGTAGGCGACCGGTCGCGCCCGCCCGGATCATCGGTTCCGGTACTCGTCCAGCCAGGCCATCTGGATCGCCTCGAGGACCTTCTCGTTGGACCCCTTGGGGTCGTCGGTGAAGTCCGGGAGCTCTGTCACCCAGCGCTGAAGGTCGGTGAACCGAACGGTCAGCGGGTCGAGATCCGGACGGCCCTCGCTGAGGGCGATCGCGATGTCCTCGGTGTCCCGCCACGTGATCACTTGGGGATCTCTACGACGACGTTGCCGCGCACCACGGCCTGACAGCCCAGCCGCGAGTGAATGGTGAGCCCCTCCGCCGTATCGAGCCGGTCCTCTTCGTCCGGCTGCATCTCGGAGAGGTTCTCCTCTCCCTCCTTTACGATGACGTGGCAGGTCGTGCAGGCGCAGCTCCCGCCGCAGTTGTGTTCGAGGTGAATGTCGTTCGCGAGCGCGATGTCCAGCAGCGAGCCGGGCTTGCCGTGGTCGGCGAGCGGGTACTTCTCGTCGTCGACCTCGACCGTTACGTTGAGCGGAAGGAACGTCACCTTGTGGACGGCCATTACTTCTCCATGATCTCGTCGGCGCGCCGACTCGCCAGCGCCCCCTTGAGCGCCGCGTCCATCATCAGCTCGGCGAGGTGCTCGGTCGCGCGGTTCATAGCCGTGGTCGCATCCCGGATCCGGTCGCGGTCGCTGGTCGCCCGCGCGTCCTTCAGCGCCGCCAGCGCCGCCGCGATCGAGCGGTACTCGTCGTCGCCGATCAGTTGACGGCCCTGGGCGAGCGCCCGCTCGACGTGCGTGATGACGGTATCGGCCTCGTTCCGAGTCTCGATGAGAAGGCGCGCCTCCACGTCGGCTTCGGCGTAGGTGAACGACTCCTCGACCATCCGCTCGACGTCGGTCTCCGAGAGGCCGTAGGTCGGCTTCACCTCGATCGCGGCGGCCTTCTGGCTCCTGAGCTCCGTGGCGGTCACGTTCAGGATGCCGTTGGCGTCGATGAGGAACACCACCTCGATCTTCGGCATCCCCGCCGGCATCGGGTCGATCCCGGAGAGCTCGAAGCGGGCGAGCGAGCGGCAGTCCTTGGCGAGCTCGCGCTCGCCCTGGACGACGTGCATGTCGACGACGCGCTGGCCGTCGACCGACGTCGTGAACAGCTCGCGCGCGTTCGTGGGGATGGTCGTGTTCCGGGGGATCAGCACGCTCACGATCCCGCCGAGCGTCTCGATCCCCAGGGACAGCGGCGTCACGTCGAGCAGGAGCATGTTCGTGATGCCGCCGGCGAGGATGTCGGCCTGGACCGCGGCACCCAGCGCGACCACTTCGTCGGGGTTCAGTTGGCTGTGCGGCGTCTTGCCGAACAGCTCCTGCACCCGGCGTCGCACGAGCGGGACCCGCGTCGATCCGCCGACCAGGACCACCTCGTCGACGTCCGAGGGAGCCAGTCCGGCGTCGGCGAGCGCCATCCGGCACGGCGCGAGCGTGGAATCGACCAGGCGCTCGATGAGCCGCTCGAGGTCGCCCCGCGCGATCTCGCGGTGGTACGTGAAGTCGTCGAACGGGATGGTCAGGGCCGTCCGTTCGTCAGCCGACAGGCGGATCTTGGCCGCCTCGGCCGCGAGCCGAAGCTCCTGCATCGCCTCGAGATCGCGCCCGAGGTACGTGTTGTGCTTCTCGCGGATATCCTCGAGCAGCCACAGGACGATCGCGCGATCGAAGTCGTCACCCCCGAGGTGCGTATTCCCGTTCGTCGCCAGGACTTCGAAGATCCCGTCCTTCACTCGCAGGATCGAGATGTCGAACGTCCCGCCGCCCAGGTCGTAGACGGCGACCAGACCCTCGCGGATGCGCTGGAGACCGTAGGCGAGCGACGCCGCTGTCGGCTCGTTGACGATGCGCACGACGTCGAGGCCGGCGATGCGGCCGGCGTCCTTGGTCGCCTGGCGCTGACTGTCGTTGAAGTACGCGGGCACGGTGACGACGGCCTTCTCGATCGGCTCGCCGAAGTGCGCCTCGGCGCGCTCCTTGAGCGACTTGAGCACGATCGCCGATACCTCCGGGGGCGTGACGTCGCGGCCCTCGATCTGAATCTTCACGATGCCCTCGCACGGTAGCACCTTGAACGGGAGGTAGCAGAGCTCCTCCTTGACGTCCTCGTAGCCGCGCCCCATCAGCCGCTTGACGGAATAGACGGTCGACGCGGGCCGGCGGACGAGCTGCCGCTTCGCGGCGGCGCCCACCAGCACGCCCTCGCCCGTGAACGAGACGATCGACGGCAGGAGCACCTGCCCGTCCCGATCGGGGATGACCCGGGGCAGACCGGTCTGCTCGTCGACGTACGCGACCAGGCTGTTGGTGGTGCCGAGATCAATGCCGACGATGCGAGACATAACCCTCCTGTGATCGCCCGAGCGCTTCGTCGATGTCGTCGATGACGGTTCGCAGGTATGCCCGTACCGCCAGCGACTCCTTGAAGGCGGTCAGCGCGCCGGCCCGTTCGGCGGGCCCGGCCGCGTCCCACGCCTGACTGAGAGGGCCTCGCAGCCGGGATTCTTCCTGTTCATGGCGCGCCCGGAGCCGCTCTCGCTGGGCGACGAGCGTCTCCTTCGCGCCGGCGTCCAGCCCGCCGGGTTGCCCGGACGACTGGGCCTCCTGGAGCGCTTCCTGGATCTCGAACATCTCCTCGAGCAGCTCGGGCGGCGCCTTGGGCTTCACCGTGGCGCCCTCTCGCGTGTCGCGTCCCTCTTCGAGCCGGACCAGGTATTCGATCCGCGCGATCGGGTCGCGCAGCGCGCGATACGCGGCGTTGAGGCGCGCGGACGCGTCGAGAATTTCCGCCTGGCGCTCGGGCGGCGCGCCCTGGTGGAAGTCAGGATGACCGCGTCGCGAAAGCTCGTAGAACTGTCGCTGCAGCTCGGCGGTGTCGATGCCGAGCCGTCGCGGTAACCCGAACACCTCGAAGTGATCCATGCCCCCTCGCAAAAAGAGAACGGGCCCTCCGCCGGGCCCGTTCCGTGTGGTTCGCGGACCCGGCTACGCCGAGAACGACGTGCCGCATCCACAACTCGACTTCGCCTGGGGGTTGACGAAGGTGAAGCCTCCCGTCAAGCCCTGCTGGACGTAGTCGAGCGTCGTGCCGTTCAGGTACAGGTAGCTCTTCTTGTCGACCACGACCTTGATCCCGTCGATCTCGAATTCCTTGTCGTGGGGACCGATCTCGCTGTCGAACTCGAGGGCGTACGAGAGCCCCGAGCACCCGCCCCCTTTCACGCCCATCCTCAAGAACACGGTCTCCGGCAGGTTCTGAGCCTGCTTGAGCTCCTTCACCTGCTTCGCCGCCGCTTCCGACAGGGTGACCGCCATAGACGCTCTTCCTCCCGCTCCTATTTGGATGCCGCCGGGCTGTCCGCCGGAGCGCGCTTCTCCCGATAGTCGGCCAGCGCCGCCTTGATGGCGTCTTCCGCCAGCACCGAGCAGTGGATCTTCACGGGCGGCAGCTTCAGCTCGTTGACGATGTCGGTGTTCTTGATCTTGGCCGCCTCGTCGACGGTCTTGCCCTTCAGCCACTCCGTGGCCAGGCTCGACGACGCGATGGCGCTGCCGCACCCGAACGTCTTGAACTTCGCGTCCTCGATGACGCCCGTGTCGAGGTTGACCCTGATCTGGAGCTTCATCACGTCGCCGCATTCCGGCGCGCCGACGAGCCCAGTCCCCACTCCCGGAGTGTCCTTCGCGAAGGACCCGACGTTCCGTGGGTTGTTGTAGTGATCGACAACCTTGTCGCTATAGGCCATGATCGGACCCCCCTTAGTCGGCCTTCCAACGAATGGACTTCAGATCCACGCCTTCCTTGGCGAGCTCGTAGAGCGGGGACATCTCCCGCAGCCGCTTGACCACGTCGATCGTCCGGGCGCCGACGTGCTCGACTTCCTCTTCGGTGGTGAACCGGTGCAAGCTGAACCGGATCGACGAGTGGGCGAGCTCGGCGCTCGCGCCGAGCGCGCCGATCACGTAGGACGGCTCGAGCGTCGACGAGGTACAGGCCGAGCCCGACGACAAGGCACTTTCCTTGTTCAGCCCCATCAGCACGGACTCGCCCTCGACGTACGCGAACGAGATGTTCAAGTTGTGCGGGAGTCTGCGCTCCGGGTGTCCGTTCAGGTAGGCCTCGTCGACGTTCGAGAGGATCATGTCTTGCATACGGTCGCGGAGCTTTGCGAGCCGCGCGCCCTCTTCAACCATGACCTCGTCGCAGATCTCGGCCGCGCGTCCGAAGCCGACGATGAGCGGCACCGGCAGAGTCCCCGACCGCATCCCGCGCTCGTGTCCCCCGCCGTCGATCAGCGGCGCGATGCGCACCCGTGGCGCCTTGCGCCGAACGTACAGGGCCCCCACGCCCTTCGGACCGTAGATCAGGTGGGCGGTGCACGACAGGAGGTCGATGCCTGCCGACTCCACATTCACCGGGATCTTGCCGACCGCCTGGGTCGCGTCCGCGTGGAAGATGATCCCCTTCTCCTTGGCGAGGCGACCGATCGCGGCCATGTCCTGAATCGTGCCGATCTCGTTGTTGGCGAACATGACCGAGATGAGGATCGTCTTGTCGGTGATCGCCTGGCGGATCGCATCGAGCTCCACCAGGCCGTCGGGCCGCACCGGCACGTACGTCACCTCGCAGCCTTGCCGCTCCAGGCGCTTACACACGTCCAGGCTGGCCCGCTGCTCGATGGCGGTGGTGACGATGTGGGTGCCCTTCTCCCGGTACATCTCGGCGACGCCCTTGAGCGCGAGATTGATCGACTCGGTCCCACCCGAGGTGAAGATCACTTCCTTGGGATCCCGAGCTCCGATGACCTTCGCGATCTGATTGCGGGCGCGGTCGACGGCGTTCTCGGCATCCCAGCCGAAGGAATGGTTTCGGCTCGCCGGATGGCCGAACTTCTCGGTGAAGTAGGGAATCATCGCGTCGACGACTCGTGGGTCCACGGGAGTGGTCGACTGCGAATCCATGAAGATGGGGAACTTCAGCATCTGGCTCTCTCCGTCTCGCGCTGGTGCGTGCCCTGCTTCACTTTATCGACAGGACCTCGGGAACACCCTGGTTGCTCAGCTCGGCCAAGCTCATGGTGTCGAGCAACTGACTGATCGCCGTCTGCAGCTTCTGCACGGGCCGCTTGAGATTGCAGCGCATCTCCTGCGGACACCCTCCACGGTCCAGGCAGCTCACGATGCTGATCGGTCCCTCGAGCGCGCGGACCACCTCGCCGACCGAGATGTCGCCGGGGTGGCGCGTCAGTACGTACCCACCCTTGGGACCGCTCTGGCTGACGACGAGTCGTCGCTTCGCGAGGCGCTGCAGGATCTTCGCGAGTAGCTCGGGCGGTATCCCGAACTCCTCGGCAATCCGCTTCGTGCTGACGGCGCCGAGGCCGTCGTGCGTGGCGATGTAGTGGATCGCCATCAGCCCGTAGTCGGCGCGCTTGGTAAAGCGAAGCATCGTCTCTTAGCCCTCGCGTCCTTCCCACACCTTGTAATGGCAAGGCCCTTATCGCCGACTGTTTCTATCGGCGACTCTTTCAGTCGTATTCTCACACCAGAGAAGCCTTCCGTCAATTGGAAAGGGTCATGATGGCTGAGAATCCGGTTTTGATGATCCGACCTAATAGGCTATTGCTAATATTTCCAGATATATAGGGCACGACCTCTCATCTTGGTAGGTAGGTCGCTACCCCTGCCGATGCTGAAGGACTGGACGCCATCCGCCGGGCGCGGAGGGCTACAGGATCCGGGGCCTCTATCCCTGATCGGTCCAGGCTTGGCGGAGCTCGGCGGCGGAGACCTCGGGTCGCGTCTCGTTGACGAAGATGCCGCCGATCCGATTGGCGTGTTCCGGCTCGGGAATGATCTCGATGTGCCAGTGATAGTCGTCGCGGATCGTCGCCCAGTCCCCTTGCAGGATGCGCGACCGGAGGTTGGGCGCCGTGTGCAAGGTCATCTCGTACCCGGGGTCCCCGAATCCGCGCGCGAGTGCGCGGAAATAGCCGGAAAGGAGTCGCGCCAGGTCGCCGAGATTCTCAGGCCGGATCGTCTCCTCGAACGAGCAGCCGTGCTGCCGCGGAACGATCCACGTCTCGAGCGGTACGCGCGGCGCGTACGGCACGACGGCGGCGAACGCCGGCGTCAGCCGCACGACGCGCTCTTCGGCGCCGATTTCCTGACGGAGGATGTCGCAGTAAAGGCAGCGCCGCTTGTACTGATAGTACTCGCGCGCCTCGCGGAGTTCGCGTCGTGTCTCGTCGAAGACGATCGGGATCGCCGTCACGCGCGAGTACGGATGGTGGCCGGCGACTCCGGGCTTCTTGTGGCGACGGGACACGAGGATATCGCGGATCTGACCGTCGCGTTTGAGGTCGAGAAGCCGGTCGCGGTACATCCACAGCACGGCTTCGAGCGCGATGGGGCCCATCGACGCGAGCGTGTCGTCGTGGCGAGGCGACTCGATGACGAGCTCGCTCGCGCCACGCGGATTGATCATGTCGAACATTCCGACGCCCTCGCGGACCAGCTCCCACTCGATCCGGAAATACGCGTCGGGCTCGGGGACGACGCGAACGGTCCACCCCGGACTGTTCGGGGCCGACCCCTCCGGGCGAAACGCGGTGATCTCCGGTCCAGTGAGGTGCTCGGCGCCTTGACAGTATGGACACTCCGTCTGCCGCGCGGGCTTGGCCTTCGGGCGGATGAGGATCCAGTGTCCCCGCGTCGGGTCCTTTCTCAGCTCATCCACAGGATCCCCCACAAGCATGCGACCACGCGGCTATCATAGCGTCCCGGCGGCGCTGCTTCGCATACATTCGCGGGCACGGCGGCGACAGTATAGGAGTGACGAACGACGACGTAGGCGGCCGCGGTTCCGCGGCCGCCTAGTCCTTGACCTGATTCTTGAGCTTCCTCAGATGCTGGCGAGCGACGTCGACCCAGTCCTTCTCCGTCGCCAGCGGTGAGGCGAGTTCGATGTAGCGCTCCCACTGGGCGATCGCCGCCCGGGGATCGACCTTCTCGTAGACGAGGGCGAGGTTGTACATGGCGCCCGTGTGCTTGCCGTCGATCTCGATCACCCGCCGATACTCCTCGGTGGCCTCTTTGTAGAGGCCCTTCTCCTCGTACACCTCGCCGAGACCCATGCGCGCGTCGACCGAGTGAGGATCGAGATCGATCGCTTTCTTGTACGCGGTCACCGCCTCGTAGTAGAGCCCCTTCTCGCCGTAGTAGATCTTCCCGAGGCTCATGTGCACCCGCGGATTGACGGGGTTGTACAGGAGCGCTTTCTGGTAGGCGCCGATGGCGCCGTCGATGTCACTCTTCGCGGCCTTGGCATCGCCGAGCCCGACGTAGGCCTCGGCATAAAAGGGACGGAGCTCGATCGCTTTGCTGTACGCCTCGACCGCCTGATCGAAGAGGCGCCGCGGCTGCGAAAGATAGAGATCGCCGAGCGCCTTCGCCGGCTCCGGATAGGACGCGTCGAGTTGCGTCGAAGCGCGGAACTGCGCGGCGGCTTTCCACCGATTGCCGAGCGCCGAGTGCACGACGCCGAGCATGTACGTGGCCACGACGAAGCTCGGGTCGACCTCGATCGCCCGAGACAGCAGGTCGACGGCCGCCTCGTTACCCTCCTGATCGCCGCGCAGCGCTGCGATCTGACCCCGCGCGAACAACTCGAAGGCCCGCGGTACGCGCGTCGGGCGCGCGGCCTTTTCGATGCGCGCGGCGTCGCCCTCGGTCAGGGGGACGTGGAGCGTGCGGGCGTAGCCGACTGGCAGCGTGGCCAGCCGACCGAACAGCTCACCCGGGGGCGCGACCACGGACTCGAGGCTCATGACCTCCGGCCCGCTCGGCTTGATCTCCATCAACTGCGGCACCACCGCCAGGTCGCTGCCGCGGCGCTCGATCCGACCGAAGAGAGCCGCGTCGGCGCGCACGGAGCGCGCCGCCTGCGCCAGGAGCGGTTCGGTCCACACGTCTACTCGGCTCACCGCCCGGAGCCGCCCGCGCTCGATCTGGACGATCGACGGGTGCTGCGCCAGGCCGAGAGCGAGAATCTGCGCGACGCCCTCGCCCATCCACTGCTCTTCACGTTCGAGCGCCGTCGCGTCGAAGGGCACGATCGCGACGACCCGGAGCTTCGAGTCGGCGCTCACCCCACCCGCCACGCCCAGGGCCAGAAGGCTCACGACCGCGGCGACGATCCACGACCGCGACCCGGGTCGACACATTACGGAACCTCCTTCCTCCGAAGACCCCGACGGACGAGCGTGGCCACCCGCTCGAGCGCCCCCGGACCCATCCGCCGTAGCGCGATGTCCGGGACGAGCATCAGTGCGACCAGGCCGACGAGCCACGGCCACACCTCGACGCCGATGCGAGACTGCCGCCGCGCTGTCAGGAACGCGTCCTGCGGTTTCGCGAGGGCTCCCCCGCCCGTCAGCTCGGCCAGCTCACGCAGGAGACTCTCGTCGACGCCCAGGTCGCGCAGCTCCTGAGCATACGGTACCACCAATCCCGCGAGCTGCGAGCCGACGACGCGATCATTCCGCCGCTGAGCCATGCCGACGAGGTACACGCCCTCCTGCGCGGCGGAGAATTGACCGCGATATCGCCCGGGTCCAACCTGCTCGAGGTCGATCACCGACTGCTCACGGTTCGGCGCGACCACGGCGACCTGAGAGTCGAGGAAGTTGATGAACTCGCCCTTCGGATCGACGGCGTCGACCACGATCTCGCCCATGTTCTCCCGTCGATCGACGACCGCGACGGTGTCGCTCCGCGTCCCACTCCGCAAGGTCCAGCGAATCAGTTGCGACCAGAACTTGTTGAACTCGCGCCACCGGAGCCAGAGGACGGCCCACTTCGCCTTGGCGTCCGAGGTGAACGCGACGGAGCGCCCGAGCCCGTACCGCCAGGTCGCGAGCACGGGATCCTCCTGGTGGCTCATCAGGACGAGATCCGCCGTGGATTTCAGGGTGCTGGCGACGTAGCCGCCGAGCGGCGGCACGCTCTTCCAGTCGATCTCCTGGATCGCCTCGTGACCCGGCGAGGTCAGTTGTGGCTTGAACGGCTGCTCCACGAGCGAGGCCTTGGAGGCCAGCTGCGTTTCGAGCGTGAAGATGCGGGGAATGGTCTGCGAGTCCTCGGTGTAGTAGAAGCGACCCTTGCCCCACTTGGCCACATCGACCATCAGCTGGACGTCCGCGTCCTTGCCGATCGCGACCGTCGACACCGTGATCTTGTCCTTCGCCATCCGGCGCAGCAGTCCCTGGAAGTCGCCGCGCGTCATCTGCCCGTCGGACAGGAAGATCACGTGCTTGAGCAGAGCGGGCCGCTCGAACAGCACCTGGTACGATTCCTTCAGCGCGGGATAGCCGTCCGTTCCGCCGCCGGCCTTGATCGTCGCGATCGCGTGATGAATCGCCGCCTTGTCCTTGGCCGGGCGCACGGGCGCGTCCCAGACGAACTCGGTGTCCCAGCTCATGACGCCGACTTCGTTGCGGTCGTCGAGCAGATCCACCACGAGATGGGACGCTTCCTTGGCGAGGTCGAGCTTCGTCACCTTCTCGTCGGTCGACATCGCCATGGAGCCGGAGCGGTCGATCGAGAGCACGACGGCGAGGCTCGGGATCTCGACCTTCTGCTTGACCTCCATCGTGACCGGCAGCGCTTCCTCGATCGGGGTGCGGTAGTATCCGCCGAGCCCGAAGCTCTCCTCGCCGCCGACCATGACGAGGCCGCCGCCGTAGTCGCGGACGTAGTCACGGATGTAACCCATCTGCTGCCGGGACAGCTTGAGCGACGACACGTTCGAGAGCACGACGCCGTCGTACTTCTGGAGACCCGTCAGATCGGTCGGGATCTGCGGCGGCTCCACCACGGTCACGTCGATGTTCTGGGACCGCAGGGCGCCGGCCAGGGACTGCGCGTGGCTCCGGTCGCGATCGGCGAGCAGCACTTGCGGCCGGCCGCGGACGACGACGGCGCCCACGGCCCGGTTGTTCTCGTCGATCGTGTCGCCCTCGACTTCCATCGCCGCCTGGTAGACGTGGATCCCGCTCGCGTCGAGCGACTGCCGGTAGCTGAAGACGTTCTTGCCGGCGCTCAGCCTGACGACCTGCGAGCCCAGGAACTCGTTGTTGCGGAAGAGGGAGAGCCGCCCCTCGGTGTCCCGGTGGCTCCACACGACGACCTTCGCCTGGAACGGCTCGCCGAACTTGACCTCGTGCGGGAGCACGAGCGCCTCGGCGACGACCTCTTGCGTGAAGGTCAGCGGCGACGCGACGTAATAGATGTCCGCCGCGACGTCCTTGGCGGCCTGCGCTCCGGAGAGCGCGTTGCCGGCGTTCTGACGCCCGTCGGTCAGCATGACGATGCGGTTGGCCTGGCCCGGTGGCAGCATCGCGAGGGCCAGCTGGATCGCCTGGAAGATGTTCGTGCCGTGCCCATCGACCTGGGCCTTCGGGCGCTCGATGGCCGGGCGGGCGGCGAGTGGCTGATCGACGACCGCCTGCTCGCCGAACGCGATCACACTGTTGCGGTCGCCGTTCTTCATGGACTTGGCGGCTTCGGCGACGAACCGGTACGCGCGCTCACGGGAGGCGAGGCTCACGCTGTCCGACAAGTCCAGCAGGAACACCACGTTCATGCGGTCGACCCATCTCGGGAGCGTCGGCCGCAGGAGCGTGAGGCAGAGGACGACGACCAGCGCGCTGCGCAGCGCCAGCGCCCAGCGATCTCCCGGGCTCGACGGCAGACGCAGTCGCCCCGCGCTCTGCCGCCGCCAGTAGAGCAATCCCTCGCCCGCGAGCAGAACCACCGCCAGCATGACGAAGAGCGGCCACAGCTCCCGCTGGACCGGCACCGGCGGCGCGGCGGGGCCGTGGCCGGTCGGTGTGGGCAGCGGATGCGGCGCCAGGTTCGATTCCTCGGCGTTCATCAAGTTGACCGCCACCCGCGTCTCGCCGCGCGCCGTCGCCAGGGTGTAGATCCCGGCCTCGTCGGTCTCCGTGAAGCTCACGACGCCGCGAGTGACCCGGCCCTGAACGGTTCGGCCGCTGGGCGTGGTCACCGTGACGGTACTGACTCCGTGAGGCGCCGGCAGGAGGATCGGCTGGCCCGTCGCGAACTGGAAGCTCGACTGGTCGAGCCCCGCCGGGTGCAGCCAGCGGAGCGTGTTCGACAGGACGAGCGGGAACGCGATCCGCAGCGGGAAATCCGTCTTGAAGAGATCGAACCCGACGAAGAGCGCCTTCCGGTCGGGTTCCTCGAGCGCGTAGATGAGCGGGCCGCCCACCGCCTCGACGACGGGACGCCCCGCCGCCAGAGGCCGGATGCGCATCGCGTCCTCGATGGTGACCTTGGCGAACTCGACGTGACGCATCACCGGGTGCGTCCGGTCCCAGTCCATGATCGTCGGGCGCTCGATCCGGCCGAGGACCTCCAGCGGCACGTCCGGCGGCACCGCGTTGACGAAGACGAACCGCCCCGGACCGGCTCGCGGAGGCGTGACCGAGTCGAGCACGACGACATCGGCATCGCCCATTCCGCCCTGGTACTGGTCGGGCGTGCGGACATCCAGCGAGACCTGCGGGTCGGTTCGCAGAACCTTCTCGAGGAACAGATTGCCCGGGCTCACCAGGAGAACGGCGATCTTCCGCGGCGGCGGCAGAACCGCGTACGCGACGTTGTCGACCGCGAGGTCGTCGTCGACGCGGATCCTCGCAATGATGGTTCCGCTTCCGCCGTGGCTGAAGGGCATCACCACCGACCGGCGGACGTTCGGCTCGAGCGTGACCTCCTTCTCGGCGATCGACTTGCCGTCGAGCTCGAGCCGGAACGCGAACGTCTGAGCCTCGCTGGAGTAGTTCACGAGCGACACGAACGCCTGATAGTCGAAGGCGCCGTAGTAATTCTTCCGGATCGACAGGCTGGTGATCGCGACGTTGCTGCCCTGTCGTCCGACGCCGATCCACCGAACGCGTGGATCGGTGGTGTCCTCGCTCTGGGGCAAGACGAAGGCCCCGTCGGTGAAGACGTGGATCTCCGCGCGCGGATCGGCCGCGACGAGGGCGCGCGCGGTCCGCACCGCCTCGACGAGCCGGGTCGGGAGATCGCGGGCCTGCGCCCCGCGGATGGCTCCCAGCGCCCGCTCCCGGTCGCGGGCCAGCGCCGCCGTCACCTTCGGCTGGACTCCGGCCTCGATCACCATCACTTCCGCGCCCTCACCCAGACCGCGCACGAGCGAGGTGGCGGCGGACCGTGCCGCCTCGAACCGCGAGGGCGACACGTCTTGCGCCTTCATCGAGGCGGAGGTGTCCAGCACGACGACCACCTTGCGCGCGCCCTGGCCCATGACGGTCGCGACGGGCCGCGCCAGCGCCAGGGCCAGCATGAGGAGCGCCAGGAGCTGGAGGAGCAGCAGCGGGTCCCGGTGGAGCCGCTGGAAGAACGCCGAGGCCTCGCGGTCGCGCAGCGAGGTGCTCCACAGGAGCAGGCTCGACACCGTCCGCTCGCGTCGGCGGACCTTGAGGAAGTAGAGCAGCACCAACGGCACGGACAGGGCGAAGAGCGACAGGGCGAGCGGGGACAGGAAGCTCATGCGACCACCCGGCCCCGCAGCTGGGCGAGGACGAACGACTCGACGGGAGAGTCAGAGGTCATACGGTGATACCCGATCTCCTTCGTCCGGCAAAACGTCTCGACGCGCTCGAGGTACTGTCGCAGGCGCTCACGGTACGCGCGAACGGCGTCCCCGTCCATCGAGAGCTCGCGCATCTCGCCGGTCTCGCTGTCGATGAGGCGCAGGTCGCCGGCGAGCTCCGGGTTCATCTCCTCCGGCGCCAGCACGTGGACCAGGTGCACGTCGAAGCGCCGCTCGAGCAGCGCCCGCACACCGGCCTCGTATCCGGCGGGGTCGAGGAGGTCTGAGATCACGACGGCGAGGCCCGCCTGCCGCGCCCGCGCCGCGTAGTTCCCCAGCGCGTCGTTGAGGCTCGTGCCGCCGGCGGGCCGGACCGCGGCGAGGAAATCGACGAGGCCGGTGGCCTGGCTGCGACCACGGGTCGGCGGCCATCCCTCGGCGACCCGCTCGCGGAGCACGCCGACGCCGACCCGCTCCATGTTGACGAGCCCGACGAAGCCGAGCGCCGCCGCGATCCGCACCGCGCACTCGAGCTTGCTGGGCGACCCGAAGTTCATCGAGGCCGACGCGTCGACGATCAGGTGCAGGCAGAGGTCCTCTTCGTCGACGAAGAGCTTGACGTGCAGTCGGTCGAGCCGCCCGTAGATGTTCCAGTCGACGTACCGGAGGTCGTCGCCCACGCCATAGGCGCGGTAGTCATAGAACTCGACGCTGTGCCCGCGCCGCATACTCCGGCGCTCGCCCTTCACCCGCCCGCGGAAGATCCGCCGCGAGAACAGTGAGAGACGCTCGAGCTGCGCCAGGAACTCGGACGTGAAGAAGGCTTGGCGCGGCGTCGGCATGATGGCGTTCCGTTAGCGCTCGTCGAGCGACTGGAAGTAGTTTCGGATCTGGTCGTGGAAGTCACGGGGCACCTGCTCGCGCGTGATCGCGTCCTCCATCGCCTTCCGGTACTGCCCGATGACCCCGAGGTATTGGAGCCGAGAGGCCATGGTGCCGCCCCGCCCGGTCAGGTTGGTGTCGTAGCCGTCCTTGCGGCCCTGCCGCGACTCGCCCTCGACGCCCACGTCGAACGGATTGGCGCGCAGACGCTGGGTCGCCTCGCCCTTCGGGTTGTTGCTGCGACCGCGACCCGGCATGAGCCCCTCGCCCTCACCGAAGTCCTGGTCCTCCGGGCCCATCCCGTCGCCGCGCGCGCGATCCTTCCCGCGCCCGCCGCGCTCGGACTCGCGCCCACCGCGCAGGCCCTTGCCCGAGCGCTGCGCCTCGTCCATGGCCCGCATCTTGTCGAGCGCTTTCTGCATCGCCTCGAGGGCCCGATCGCTCTGTCCGCCCTCGAGCGCCTCCATGCCTTCCATCGCGTCGCCGCCCCAGTTGCCGCCGCCCTTGCGACCGAGCCGCTCCATCTCTTCGAGGAGCTCGCGGAGCTTCTGGGGCGAGATCTGGTCGGGTCGGAGGCCGCCCGTCAGCGCCTTCGACTTGCGGTACACCATCTTGTACTGGCTGTTCGTGAAGTCCGACTGGAGGTCCGGGATGCGGTCCACTTGCTCGGCCCGCTGCGCGAAGTCGCGCTCCTCGAAGGACGGTCGCTTGAGCGGGTCCTTGGCGAGCTGCCGCGTCGTCTCCTCGAGCATCGACGAGCTCGCCCGCTCCTCGCGCTCTTCCTCGGTCGAGGACAGGAAGTCGGGAAGACGGCCTGACGGCATCGGGATGGGCGGCGTGACGGCGAGCACGAGGCACGCGAGCACCGGAAGCGCGAGGAGCTGGCCCTCACGCGGAACCACGCGCTTGACCACGCGCTTGAGCTCGAGGCTCTCCACGCGCGCGACGGTGTCCGCGATCAGCGCGTCGACGAGCCGGGTGCGGTCCGGCCGCTCGGCCCACTCGAGCGTCGTCGCGACGCGGTCGTCGAGGCCGAAGGCTCGGTCGGCCACCCGCGCGACGTCGCCGCGCCGGACGCCCCGCGCCGCTCCGTACGCGATGCCCACCAGGGCACCGAGGGTCGCGAGACCAGCGGCGATCCATGGCGCGGTCCCACCGACCCCGTGCTTGGCGAGCAGCACCGCGACGCCGGCGACGGCGCCCCAGAAGGCGCCCCGCAGACCGTAGTACTCCGCCCGGCGGCGGCGGATCTCCCGTCGGATGCGCCGCAGGAGGCCTTCGATGCGTGGAGACTCGGTCATGAGTTCCTCCCGCGGCTAGCGGAGAAAGGGTTCGCGGCTCTGGGCGACGCCGGCCTCGGCATCGGCGACGACGCGAGAGACCAACGTGTCGGTGTCGATACCCTCGGCCTCGCCCTCGAAGTTCAGGATGACCCGATGGCGGAGCGCCGGCACCGCCAGCGCCTTGATGTCCTCGATGCTGACGTTGTAGCGACCCTCGGCGAGCGCCCGAACCTTCGCGCCGAGGACGAGCGCCTGGGCGCCGCGCGGGCTCGCCCCGTAGCGCACGAAGCGGCGCGCAACATCGGGCGCCTGCTCCCACTGGGGATGCGTCGCCATGACGATCGCGGAGGCGAAGTCGCGGACGTGCGAGGCGATCGGCACTTCGCGGATCAGCTCTCGGAACGAGAGCACCTCCGGCCCGCTCAGGACCCGGCCCACCGTCGCGGGGCGCGACTGCGTCGTGCGGTCGATGATCGCGTTCAGCTCCTCGATGTGCGGATAGCGGACCCGGAGCTTGAAGAAGAATCGATCGAGCTGGGCTTCGGGCAACGGGTACGTCCCTTCCATCTCGATCGGGTTCTGCGTCGCGAGCACGAAGAATGGGGCCGGGAGCGGGCGCGAAACACCGCCGACGGTGACGGCGCTCTCCTGCATGCCCTCGAGCAGCGCCGATTGGGTCTTGGGCGTCGCGCGATTGATCTCGTCGGCCAGCAGAATATGCGCGAAGATTGGACCTTGCTGGAACTGGAAGTGCTTCCGGCCGTCCGCGTCCTCGACGATGATGTTGGTCCCGATGATGTCCGCCGGCATCAGATCGGGCGTGAACTGCACGCGCGAGAAGGACAGGTCGAGGCTCTCGGAGAGCGTTTTGATCAGGAGCGTCTTGCCCAAGCCGGGGACGCCCTCGAGCAGGACGTGGCCACCGGCGAACATCCCGGTGAGCACGTGCGTGATGACTTCTCGGTGGCCGACGATGACCTTCTCAACTTCGGCGCGCAAGGTCTCGAAGGCGGCGACGAATGCCTGAACCCGGGAATCCTGACTCATCGAGCTCTCCTCTCGCGAATCCATTGCTGCCATTATAGAGAGCCGTCAAGCGATGGCGTTTGCCGCGCCCTCCCACGACCGCGTAGGTTTCATACTACTCGATGACTACAGCAAGTTATCTGCCAATTGCGGGAGCGGATCTCACCGCCGAATCACGTCGAAATCGGCGCCCTCTCGCACGGCAATGCCTCGCGAATCGGCGCCCATCGTATCGCTGCTCAATCGCCGAGCGTTCGCAGCGTGACGTCGCCGTCACAAAACCGCCGACCTGCCGGGCGCCGCGAGCGAGGCCGGCCTCATCGCGAGGTTACGCTCGGGTCGGGACCAGCTCGCGATAGACCTCGCAGTAGCCGTCGATCTCGCGCGCTGGCGGAAAGCGCTCCGCGACGAGCGCCGAGCCGGCTCGCCCCAGGCGCTCGCGGAGCGCTGGATCGCGCGCGAGTCGCGCGGCGCGGCGCTCGAACTCGGCGGCGTCGCGGAACAGAAATCCCGTCGAGCCGTCGGCGACGATCGAGCGGTTGCCGTCGATATCGGAGGCCAGGACGGCTCGGCCCAGTGAGAGGGCCTCGAGCACGGAGTTGGCCATGCCACCCTCCGAGACGGAGCAGTTCAACACCACGTCGGCCTGCAGGAGAAGCGAGGCCATCTGGGTGTGCGGCAGCTCGCCGACATGGCGCGCCCATGGAAGCACCGAGAGCTCCCGCTCCAGCGCCGCGCCGACGGAGGGCTCCAGCACCGGCCCTGCGTAGACCAGGTGGATTTCTGGAATGGCGGTCACGAGCCGGCCGAGCGGGATCAGCGGAAAGGCTGGGTTCTTCACCTCTCGGAGGCCAACGGGAAACACGAAGAGGACGGTTCGCGGCGGAAGCGGCCAGCGCTTCTGGAGATCGAAGACGTCGATCCTGGGCAGGCGCACGGACTGGGGAACGACCAGGAGCTTCTGGTGGATGTCCGGCACGGCGGCGCCGACGCGGTCGGCGAGAGACTGATGGAACACCGTAATTCGTGCCGCGCCTTCGAGTACCTGGCGGACCACCGGCGCACGCTCGGTGTCGAAGAGATCGTGGTTGGCGTCGGTCCCGGTGAGCGTGACCACCAGGGGGACTTCGACGCGGCGCGCCAGACGCAGGGCGAGCGGGCCGACGCGGTAGGCGTGGAAGGCGTGAATCAGCGCCGGCCGATAGGCCTCGACCTCAGCTTCAATGGCCGCCGCGCTCGCCACGGAGAGATCCCACACGCGCGGCTCGACGCCACGCTCGCCGACGCCCCGAGCGATGCGCGACACGGTCACGGCGTTGCCCCGCACGGCCGGCGGGCCGAACGGGGTCAGCATCGCGAGGCGAAGGGGCATCGGCCCGAGCATACCGGCGACGGCGCAGTGCGTAAAGACGCCCGGGCGGGTGGAGCGCGCCCCACCGGGCGGTCGAACGACTCCACCGGGGCGGTGGATCGACTGCACCGGGCGGTGGGAGCGAATCCCTCGCATGAGGGGGACCGTCTACATATAATGTATGGCGATGCCTGAGTGTGGAGCGCCTGGCCCGTCTTCGATCGAGTGTCGGCAGATCGCCGACCTCCTGGGTGACTATCTCGACGGGAGCCTTCCGAAACCGACGCGCGAGCTCCTGGAGTGGCACATCGAAGGGTGCGGCCCCTGCGTGGCGTTCGTCAACACCTACCGCGGCACGGTGAACGCGGCGACCAAGCTGAAAGAGGTCGAGATCCCCTCGGAGCTCAAGCAGCGTCTGCTGGCCGTTCTGCGAAATCAGCGCGCCACTCACCGTCCGGGCGCGTAGCGCTCACGCTCCTGCCCGAGCGTTCCTAGCGCAAGAGGCTCCGCACCAGCTCCACGGCGTCACCGCTCACCCAGTCGATCTCGCCGATCACGCTGTATCGCACACGACCATCCGGGCCGACCAGGAAGCTCGACGGTAGCACGCGGACTCGCCACGCCCTGGGCGCGTCCTGATTCGGATCGAGAAGGATCGGAAACCCCATCGACTCACGCTTGACGAACTCGGCGACTCGCGCCCTCGACTCTCCATAGTTCACGAGCAGGACGGCGAACGGCCGTCCGGAGAGCCGCTCCTGCAGCTTGTGGATCGAAGCCATCTCGTCCCGACACGGCTCGCACCACGTCGCCCAGAAGTTCAGGAGAACCAGGCGACCCCGGTATTCGGCGAGCGTGCGGGCCTGGCCTGCGAGGTCGTTGAGGGCGAGGGGCGGCGCCGTCGGCTCCTTCCAGGGGATGAATCGAGTGGAGTCCGCGCGCACGCTGCCCGCGAGGAGCACGCCGGCGCAGACGATCGCGCCGAGAGCCAGGATCGAGAGTTGGGCGAGTACTCGGCGACGCCGGGGCGCGGGCCCGGCGGACACCGCGACGTTGGTCACGGCGCCCGCCGAGGCCCTGGTGTCACGCCTTGATCTCGCGCGTTGTGATCGTGTACTTGAAATTGTCCGGGTCGAGGCTGTCGCGTCGCCCCTGCGTCGTCTCGGATTGTGGGTACATGAAGAAGCCGAGCTTCCCACCCTGAGTCGCGTTCGGGAGCGCGACGTCGTGAGCGGTGTTGAAGGCGACCCAGTTGCCTTCCCACCCGCCGAACAGCTTGGGTCGCACGGCCTGGACCAGCGGATGGTCGATCTTCAGCCATTCGCTCGTCTCCTCGCGGGCCACCTTGGTGACGTCGGCGGGATCCATGGCCACCCAGCCGTAGTCCTTCAAGAAGTCCTCGGCGCGGCAATGCTGGGCGCGGCTGATGTTCGCGCTCCCCGCACCGAGTGACTTGTAGCCGAAGGCCGACGGCGCGACCCGGACGCCGTAGACGTCGCGGGCGGGCACCCCAACGGATCGGACGAGGCCCACGAACAGCCCGTTGATGTCGCCGCACTTGCCGCCGAAGTTCCGCGTCTCGAGCATCGTCTTGATGTCGCCCACGCCGCAGCCGCGCACCTTGGGCTCACGGTAGGTGTTGGCGAGAATCCAGTCGTAGACCGCCCTGACCTTCTCGACGTCGCTGGTCTTGCCCTTGGTGACCTCGAGCGCCGTCTCGCGGACGATCCCGTCGGTCGGCATCAGATCCGTCGATTTCGTCCACGTCTTGAAGATCGCCGGGTCCTCTTCGGCCGCGATCTTCTTCGACCAGTCGACCGCGCGATGCTGAGTCTGGAAGCGGCTCGTCAGCTCCACCACCGGTGCTGCCTCGCCGGCCGCGAACTCCGCGTAGAGCATGTTGGCGCCGTAGGTGCCGTCGCTCATCGTCTTCATCGCCTTCGCGTTTCCCGACCACTGATCGCCGAGCGGCTTCTGAAATTCCGACTTGACCGACGGAATGGGTAGCCAGGCCCGCGTTCCCCCCGTGGGCTCCAGGATCTCGATCCGCGTCGTGATCTCGAACGTCCGCCACGTCCCGGGCCGCGGCGTGAATTCCGTTTGCTGAGCCCGGGCCGGCGTCACGAAACCGGTCACGCGAGAGGCGGCGGCGACCGCCGGCAGTGAGGCGGCGGCCCGCAAGAACGTGCGTCGGTTCATAACGTTCTCCTTGTCCTCGGAGCTCGTACGGGACGCCCCCGGCGTGGCGACCTCGTCGGCTGATCGTTCAATGGCCTTCGACAATATCGGGATTCAGCGCGAAGACAAATCGGTAGGGCCGATTTCGACGGGGGCGGCTCATGGACGGCCCCGATAGCGGGCGGTGGTGTTACGTTGTGATGCGAATCACCGGCTCGGCCAGCACCAGGCCGATTTCCCAGCACTCTTCGCCTTGGCGTCGGAAGGCCTCCACGACGGAGCCCGCGCGGTCGGGGGCGACCGAGAAGAGCAGCCCGCCCGAGGTCTCCGACTCGGTGAGCAACGAGGCCAGGTAGCCCGGCACCGACGGCTCGATCGTCAGCGCAGCCCCGAACGCGGAATCGACATAGCGGCGATTGCGTTTCATTCCACCGCTGAATTGACCGGCCTCGGCGAGTTCGCGCGTCCCCGGGAGCACCGGCAGACGCGACGCGTCGATCGCCAGACCGGCCCCCGATGCCGTGACCATCTCTCCGGCGTGGCCGAGGAACCCGAATCCAGTGATGTCGGTCGCGCCCTTCGCCCCGCTCTCGCGCGCCACCGCGGCGGCGACGCGGTTGAGCCGTAGCATGCTGGCGACCGCACCCGCGAGGCGGTCGGCGCCGGCCACGCCGTTCTTAGCTGCCGTCGTGATCACGCCAGTGCCGAGCGGCTTGGAGAGGAACACTCGGTCGCCAGGTCGTAGGCCACCCTTGATCAGAATCCGATCGGGATGAACCCGACCCGTCACGCAGAGCCCATATTTCGGCTCGGCGTCGACGACGGTGTGCCCTCCCGCGATCACGCCCCCTGCCTCGGCGACCTTGTCGCGTCCGCCGCGGAACACGTCCGAGATGATGGTTTTCGACATCTCGCGCGGGAACCCCGCGACCGCGAGCGCGAACATCACCTCGCCGCCCATGGCGTAGACGTCCGACATCGCGTTGACCGCGGCGACGGCGCCCCACGTCCACGGGTCGTCGACGACCGGAGGGAAGAAGTCCACGGTCTCGACGATCGCCAGGTCAGGAGTGAGGCGATAGACCGCCGCGTCGTCCGCCGCGCCGAGTCCGACCAGCAGATCCGCGGGCGGGGGCGTCGCGCCGGGCCTCAGGACCGCCAGCACCTCCTGGAGATCTCCAGGAGCCATTTTCGACGCTCAGCCGGCGCAGGAGGCGTATGAGGTGAGGCGGACCTCGGTGTGGGTGTGTTCAGCCATAGGTCTATTGGGACGCGCGCGCCGGAAGCTGGGATTCCACGAAGTCGACGAATGCCTGAGCCAGCGGCGAGCGGGTGCGGTCGCGGTGGGTCACCAGGTAGAAGAATCGCGAGATGCGCAGATCCTTGAGCTTCACGCAGGAAAGCAGAAGCGCCCGACATTCGTCGTCGACCGCCCGCTTCGAGATGATCGAGATCCCGACCCCGGAGCGCACGGCCTGCTTGATCGCCTGCGTCGAGCCCATCTCGCCGACGACCCGAAACGCCGTCAGATCGACGTTCGCCTCGCCCAGCGCGTGTTCCAGCGCCTCGCGCGACCCCGAGCCCGGCTCCCTGACGATCAGGGGCTCGCGCTTCAAGTCGACGAGCGTGACGCTCTTGCGTCCGGCCCAGGGGTGCTCGGCCGGCAGGACGACCACGAGCTCGTCCGGCATGAGCTCGCGGGAGACGAGCGTGCGGAGATTGGGGCGGGCGCCGACCACGCCGACTTCAGCCCGACCGTCCTCGACCCAGGCACTCACCTGGCGGCTTCCGCCGATCAGCAGCGAGATCGAGATATCCGGGTACTTCGCCTTGAACTGACCGATCAGCGCGGGCAGCAGGTATTCTCCTGGAATCGTCGAGCCGCCGACGACGAGCTGGCCGCTCAACCGTCCCTGGAACTGGTCGAGCGCTTGTCGCGCCTCGCGCGAGAGCGCCAGCATCCGCCGGGCGTATCCGAGCATGAGCTCGCCGGCGCGCGTCGGCGCCGCGCCCCGCCCGAGGCGGTCGAGAAGCTGGACGCCGAGCTCGTCCTCGAGGGCACGGATGTGTTCGGAGATCGTCGGCTGGGTGAGAAAGAGCGCCTCGGCAGCGCGCGAAAAGCTCCCGAGCTCGGCCACCTTCGCGAAGATCTCGAGGCGGCGAAGGTCCATCAGGGCGAGACGGGAGGCGCAGAGCTTCTCAGTGGCAGGCGCAACCGCCGCCGCAGCACCCGCCGCCGCCCGACATGGCGGACGGCTGGAGCGCGCCGGTGGTCTTGAGACCGAACACCGACAGCTTTCGCATCACCTGATCGCTGGCGCACGTCGGGCACGCGACCGCGGTCGCCGCGCCAGGGACGTATTTTTCGAACTCCCCCTCGCACTGCTTGCAGCGGTACTCGTAGATCGGCATTCCTACTCGCCGCCCCGCTGCACGTAGCTCTTGACGAACTCCTCGGCGTTTTCTTCCAGGATGTCGTCAATCTCGTCGAGGAGCTTGTCGATGTCTTCCTTGATCTTCTTGCCCTTCTTGGCCAGTTCAGGGCTCGGGGCTGCTCCGTCTCCGCCTTCCGCAGGCTTCGCCGGCCTGACTTCCTTCTTCTTCTGTTCTGCCATCTCGCCCTCCATGGGGCAACGGGCCGTGTCGCAAAAGACCGGGGACCACGACTGCACGCATTTTAACACGCCCCTTCTCACAGGCGTCTGAAGTGCTTGCTGAGGGTCAGCGTCTGCCGCTGGTAGGACGAGCCGAGCCCCGCACCATAGACTCGCTCGGGACGGGACCGCAACCGCTCGTATAGGACCTTGAACGATGTCTGGCCGTCGTAGACCATGAACGGCACCTCGCGCGCTCTGACCTCCATGACCACCTTCGTGCCCAGAATCGTCCCGTCCCCCCAGCCGAATCCGGGATCGAAGAAGCCAGCGTAGTGCGTCCGGATCTCGCCGGCCCCGGCGTCGTAGACGACCATCTCGGCCGCGAACTCCGGGGGCACCCGGATGCGCTCCTTGGAGAGGAGGATGTAGAACCGGTTGGCTTCCAGGATGTACGAGTCGCGCGAGGGGCGCTTGATGGGCTCCCAGAACTCGCCGGGATCGTAGAAGCCGATGCGGCTCAGGTCGACGGCCGGCGGGTTGGGATGGGCTCGATAGCCGATGATCCCGTCGGTCAACCGGCCCGACAGGTCGACTCCCATGCAGAGCCCGTCGCTGACCACGACGCGTCCCGGAGGGATCGGTCGCTCGTCGTCGTCGTACAGCAGCGGTCTCTCGCGATACAGGCCTTCGAGCGCCTCGTCGGACATCGAGGTTTGCCCGGAGAGCAGCCGGAGCTGATTCAGCGAGGCGCCGGCATGCACCCGGACCGGAAACGACTGGGGCGAGACTTCCAGATAGAGCGCGCCGCGATACCCGGCGCGGATCTCGTCGAAGCGTGGCGTCGCGTCGGTGATGACTCGCGTGAAGATGTCCAGCCGTCCCGTGGTCGATTTCGGATTCGAGCGGCCGTGCACGTCGGGCGGTAGATCGAGCGATTCGACCAGCGGTACGAGATACACGGAGCCACGCTGGAGGGTCGCCCCGGAGCCGGTCAGCGACAACTGATCGATGACGAGATCGCTCTCGGCGAGCCCACGCTCGCCCAGCCGGCTCTGCACGCTCTCCCGGAACGGCAAGAAGCTCGCGCGCAGCTGATACGCTTCGGGCCCCAGGCGAAGGTCGAGGCTGGCCGGCTGGAATTGCTGATCTTCGATCGCGACCGGCGAGACGATCCAGCCGTCACGCACCGCCAGGCGCAGCTCGCGATCCGAGAGGACGCCGTCACTCATGCCCGACCCAGTTAGCATCGCGCGCGCGGGCCGTCAAGGCACGCGCCGCCGGGCCAGCCAGAAGCACGTGGAGCCCAGAGCGCAGAAACCCACGGACGCGAGGAACACGACCCGGTACGTCCCCATGACGTCGTGGACGACGCCGCCGAACCATGGGCCGATCGTCGACACGGATTGAGCGCCCGCCGTCAGCCCGCGCGACCAGTGAAACTCCTCGACGAGAGGGACGAGGAACACCGAGAACGAAAAGTAGAGACCGTTGCCCACGGCCAACGCCACCCACACGACGAGGACGATCGTGGCGCGGCGCGAGGCGAGAATGATCCGGCGACCTAGGAAGTCCTGCTGGTCGCGCCCGCGGAGTCGACGTCGAGCGTCCGTGCCTTGCCCCGGACGCCGGCCCGACTCAGAGCATCTTCCATGGCTCGGCCGACGCCTCCACCGTCCCCGGCGACCACGGCGAGCAGCGATGGACCCGCGCCGCTCAGCACGCAGCCGAGAGCGCCCGCCTCTCGGGCCGCGGTCGCGACCTCGGGCATCCAGGGGAAGAGCTTCAGTCGGTAGGGCTCGTGCAGGCGGTCCTCGAGGGCGACCGAGAGCGCGGCCGGCAGCGCGGCCTGCAGCGCCGCCAGCAAGAGCGCGACCCGCTGCACGTTGAAGACGGCGTCCTCGCGCGGCACCGAGCTCGGCAGAAGCGCCCGTGCCTCGGCCGTGGCGCTCGTGACCTCGGGCACCAGCACGACCCACGCCAGACTCTTCGTCACCGGCAGGGTGACGGCCGTCACGCCCGCCGGCGTCCCACAAGACACGGTCAGGCCCCCGAAGATCGCCGCGGCGACGTTGTCGGGGTGGCCCTCGGCGCGCGCCGCCAGACCCAGTAACGCGTCCTTGGACAGCGGCGCGCCGAGGAGCGCATTGCCTGCGACCAGCCCTCCGACCCAGGCCGCGGCGCTCGAGCCGAGACCGCGCGCGGTCGGGATGCGGTTCAGGCACTCGAGCGAACAACCCTTGAACGGTCGCCCGGCGGCCTCGTAGGCGAGCCTGACGCCTCGCGCGACCACGTTTGCCCCGTCGCGGACCAGACGATCCGCGCCCTCGCCCTCGATCTTCACGGTCACGCCGTCGCCTTCCTCGGCGACGACTTCGTTGTGAAGGGCGAGCGCCAGCCCGAGCGCGTCGAAGCCTGGCCCGAGGTTCGCGGACGTTGCGGGAACGCGGACGTGAACGCGCACGCGGCTACAGCCGCTTGAGGAGCCAGTCCGGGGTGAGCGAGACCGCCCAGGAATTCAGAACGACGTAGTAGTTGGTGAAGACGAGGACGCCCACGACGACGAGGACGACGCCCGCCGCGCGCTCGACCACGGGGATGAAGCGGCGGTAGCGCTTGAAGAACGCGAGGAACGGCCCGAGCGCCGCCGCCGAGATCAGGAACGGCAGTCCCAGCCCTGCCGAGTACGCGACCAGGAGGCCGATACCGCGCTGGACCGTTTCCGCGGTGCCGGCCAACGACAGGATGGCGCCGAGGATCGGCCCCACGCACGGGGTCCAGCCGATGGCGAACGTGATCCCCACCGCGAGCGAGCCCAGATATCCCGCTGGCTTCTCCCGGAGCTGCCACTGCTGCGAGCGTCCGAAGAACCCGATCTTCAGGATCCCCACGATATAGAGCCCGAAGATCACGATGAGCACGCCGCCGACGCGACGGATCCAATCTCGATAGTCGAGCAAAAACTGGCCCGCGGCGCTGAACGAGGCCCCGAGCGCGACGAAGACGAGCGAGAAGCCCAGGACGAACGCGACCGCGTGGATCAGCACCCGCCGGCGCACAGCGGGCGAGAGATCCGCGGTGAGGTCGGAGACCGACATACCCGTGATGAACGATACGTACGAGGGAAACAGCGGCAGCACGCACGGCGACAGGAAGGAGAAGAGCCCCGCGCCGAAGGCGACCGCGACGCCGAGCGACTCACCCGTCATTGCGCGAGCATCCCCTCGACCAGCGCGTGCGCGGCGCGGTTGTCCCAGGCGCGCGGGCCGAGCGCCAGCGCGGCGAGGTACCCGTCGCGATCGATGAGGAAGCTCGCCGGCAGGGCGCGGACCCCGTAGGCGTTGGCGAGGTCCATCTTCGCGTCG
>WNEZ01000787.1_pt1 | contig 28248 bp, 26 predicted proteins | sample 5400521 | NCBI WGS metagenome assembly WNEZ01 (sample SAMN13153339, study PRJNA577476) | soil metagenome | isolation source: 120 cm saprolite under Douglas fir tree site 2 hole 1 replicate 1 | place: USA:California | collected 2015-04-18
TGGTTTGCCGTCGATCACTGGAAAGTTGTTCCAGATTTGATTTCAATGGCGAAAGGACTTACTTCGAGTTATTTACCGCTTGTTGCAGTAGGTCTGCGTCCTCACATTGCGCAGCACTTTCAGGATAAGGTCTTCTACGGAGGCCTGACTTACAACTCGCACCCGATGGGATGCGCTGCCGCGCTCGCGACTATTCGTGTGTATGAAGAGGACAACCTGATTGAGAACGCGCGGAAAATGGGCACGATCATGAAAGATCTGGGAGCACAGTTGCAGGCGAAACATCCATCGGTCGGCGCGGTGCGCTCGATCGGACTGTTCGGTATCGTCGAACTGATACGCAGCCGCAAGACGCTACAGCCGATGGCGCCGTTTAACGGGACCTCGGATGAAATGGGGGCGCTCGGAAAATTCTTCCGCGAGAACGGGCTTTACACGCTCGTGCGCTGGAATACTTTCTATACGAATCCACCGCTGTGCATCAATGAGCAGCAACTGCGCGAGGCATTCGCGATCATCGACAAGGGTCTCGATATCGCCGACAAGGCGGTCAAAGACTAGAGTGCTCCCACAGGCTATGACGTTGCGGAATGGGACGCGCACAGCCGATTCTGTTCAACGGCGGTCTCGCGGCGATCGGAGACTTCGGTCTCGCTGTTGGCTAGGACGCTGGCGATCCTTAGCAAGGCGGCTCGTTCGATTTTTGTGAACTCGATACCGGTGCCGCATCCGTAGAGGCTATGCGTGACCTTGCCCTGCATCCAGACTCTCTCTCCCCCGCTTCACTGATGTCGCTTGCCGTTACCCACAGTGGAGTGGCGATGTCGCGGATGCGCATCTCAACCGCAATTTCGCACTCGTAGCGCGAAGTGTCTCGCCGGATGGTCATGCGCGGCCGGACAAATTCATCTGCGCCGGAGGCCGGCAGCCAGCAGTCCGCGGTGGTCGGGACGGGTCCGACGCCAGTCAGTCCAATCTGCCGTCCTTCGCCAACCGTGCGTTCCCAAATGACGCGGAACCGGCGGGTAGTGTCTTCACAACGCAATGTGACCAGGTCCCCCACCCTGACGGCAGAGTTCACGTTTTCGATGAGCGCGCCGTCGCGGCTGAGGTTGGTTACGCGAACACGTTCCAGGAAGGCGCGGTTCTTCGCGTCCATGCCACAAAGACTGGCAGTGAGGATCATCGGTAGGCGGGGCTGGCGACGGCATCCCATAGACTTCACGAATCCTTTGAGTTGGATTGATGCGCGCCTTACGGCGGGCGGGGGAATGGTCTTGCTTACAGGTCGCCCGTCTCGTGGTTACATAAGTAATCAGGTCGGGCGGTCCTGGTTACAACTCCATACTCCTTCAGAGCATGCGCGCTGCCATCTGCCGAGTGCAGCAAAGCAAGGACTTGTGCCCAGAAGGTGCGAGGAAGTTGCAAGATCATGCAGGTCGGGGAAAAATGGCGGTCCACCACTCTGCTCGTACACGGGACCGATCGTTGATTCGCACTCACCGTGAGATGTACCTGCAGTCACCTTGCCAGTCCCCTCCGAGCGTGGGTTGTTCAGGTATGGATCCTCCGGTTCTTAGCAATCATCACTGGAGTACGACGAAGGGATCATTCGGCTCTTCGAAGATGTGGCAGGAGTGAAGATCAAAATCCCGGCAACAGGAAGCCAGTTCACAGGCGGGGACAGCCCACGGGGTATGGCAGTCAGGCAGAAGCCGAGCCCAGGGACAGCGGGGACAGCGAAATCCCTGAACGAATCGCAGCGGACATAAGATGGGAACCATCCCGCGCTCTTGAATCTGGACCAGCGACATCCCTGGGGCACCCGCGGCTCGAGAGTGAGGCGAAGGGAAATTATAAACCCGGACCTCAGGACGGGAGTCTGGGTAGAAACACGGCTGGCGGCGTCTTTCTTGTCCGCCCGAGCCTGCGGCAACCCGCGTCTCTACGAATCGATCAGAAAAAATGAGACTACCGCTGCGCTGGAAGGTCTGTGTCAGAACGCCGGCAGTCCGCATCTCTCCCATGTTGGTTACCGATTACCGCGCGCCGAAAATAAAAGTTATTCACAGGTTTCTCTCCAATCGATCGGGCATATACTGCGCCACGCGCGGCTTTTGAGCGCCAGGAGACTCCCCCAATGAATAAAGCAGTCGAAGTGTTTCTCACCGTTTTGGCCCTGGCAGGAATGTATTGCGCAATCCCCAAGAGCGTTGTGCAGGGCGGTTCCACGGTTCGTGCACAGCAGGAGGTCATGATTGCAGACGGTAGCGACCCTATGCCGTTGTGCCGTGCAAGGCGCTGCAAATAGAGACGGCTGATTTCCAAGCGCGAAAATAGGGCCGCCAAAATTCTCGTTGCAAGGCTGCCGGAGGAGAGGTATGCTTCCGACCTTCGGGGGCAGTTGGGCGATGAACTGGCTAGCAGATGTGAGCTGGATCGCGGGTCCGGCGCTGCAGATCATTCTTTTGACGTTCATGGTCCGGCGCAAGTTGCAGGGAGTCTTTCCCAGGTTCTTTTCCTACATTCTCTTTCAAATCCTCAAGTCAGGCGTTCTGTTCGTCACGTATCGGTACTTCTACGAAAGCTATTTCGATGTGTATTGGACCGGGAATGCCATCAGTGTGCTCTTGGCGGTCACGGTGATGGATGAAATCCTGCACCACCTCTTTGAACAATATGCGGGTATTGAGACCCTGGGGACGGTCATCTTCCGCTGGGCGTGCGGGCTGCTGCTTTTGCTGGCAATTGTGGGTGCCTTTTCTAGCCAATTGGGAAGCGCGGACCGGGTAGTAGCGGCGGTGCTGGCTTTTGAGCGCAGCGTGCGCCTGATGCAATGTGGACTCTTCGTGCTTCTCATGCTTCTTTGCCGTGTTCTGAGAGATTGCTGGCGACAGCGGGTATTTGGAATCGCGCTCGGATTCGGAGTCTTTGCGAGCATTGAGGTGATCCTCATCAGCATCGTGATGTGGTACGGCGAAGGTCCCGCAGACGTGGTCAGCCTGGTGAAGAGCGTGACCTACAATACGGTCACTCTTCTCTGGATCGGCTACCTGAGACGAGAGGGCGAGCCGGTGCCGGTGATGAATGTAGCGCCGGTGAACGGGCTAAATTTGGCATTGGCGACGCCGCACGCCGCGGCTGGTAATGACGAGTCCTTTATCGTGTGGGTGGAGCAAGCGGTGGAACGAGTCTTGGCTCGCCAAACCTGGCCCACCCCAGCCGCAAAGGGATCACAGGTCGTCGGGCGCAAACCCGGGCCAGAAGAAAGCAATTGAAACAAAGCAGTTCTCCATCCTTGTACGAATGATGAAGTCCATGACAGAGGAAGTACGCGCTGGAGAGAACTGGCCTCCGGAAGAAGGCCAACTCATATCGTTCAAGTCGGGGGACGGCTGGAAAACCGGAATTCTCCAAGAGGTGCGGTGGGGCCTGGTCTGGCGAGATTTCATCCTTGCCGATGGCCGGGTGATACCCGAAATAAAGATCTCAGGATGTCCGCAGCCGCCGGTCTGGCGTTCTGCCAGCGAGGTTACCCAGGCTGAGCGAGAAGCGGCGGAGGAAAGGCTCGCCTCGATGGCAGAGTCAGGGTTGGATCCCCGTGAGCGGGAGCAGTCGTTCTGGGCGGAGCTCAATCAGTATCTGGCATACACATATCTCAGATTTAAGCGAACTGCACATCGGCCGTCCGATGCAGAGCGACGCCCGGATGAATTTCCAGCGCGGATCAAAGAGATTAAAAGTGTGGTTACGGGACGGCTGAGTGAGTTGCTGGAAATGAAAGCTGGCGCCCAAGAGCGCGAATCCGCGGCCTATTCGCTGGGCAGGCTGAAGGATTTGGAGATGACACTAGAGACAGTCGGTCCCCAGGCCCAGCGAGGGTCCAAGAGGTAACTCTGGCAGACAAGATCCCTTCCCACCGCGAAACACCAAGCAAGTTCCTGCATCCAAGCATTTGAGGGCACGTTTCGCGATCGCTTCATTTTTGTGACGCTGTCTCGGTTCGCTACTTGATTGTTGATCGTGCTGGGGATTCCCGGTGAGCGTTGGGAGAGGTCAGTTGGCATCCTGCCGGGATTCGAACAATTACTTCTGGTTTTCCTCGAAGGCTTGAAGCAAGGAGATGGCTTTGTGAACGTTCGTGAGCTCTTGATTCTTTTGATCGCGGGACTTGGCCTGAATGCGCATGCCCAAATTGCCTGCACGGGAGAGAAGTCGAAGATACCGGTGTTCCGGAACGTAGTCATCGTGGTGGAGGAGAACCAGAGTTTTGAAGACGTGATCCGCAAAGATTCGAAGATGCCCTATCTGAACGAACTGGCGGCGCGGGGCGGATTGGCACATCGGTACTATGCGAACACTCATCCCTCGATCAACGACTATTTCATTCTCACCGCGGGGCGACGGGGTACATCGCTTCCCTACGGGCTAGCAGATACGTTTGGCGGCATCGTGAGCGGCGACAATGTGGCGAGCATCCTGACGGGTCACGACAAGAGCTGGAAAGCATACGCCGAGAATCTTCCGCGGGTAGGCTACGTTGGTGACGGCGGAGACCCCCAGGGACTATACGCCAAGCGGCACAATCCCTTTGCCTATCTTAAGAGTGTGGTTGAGCCGGCATCGGGACTCAGCCAGCGCGAAAACATCGTTCCATTTAAGCAATTTGCGGCGGACTTGAAGGACAACAAGCTGCCCAACTATTCGTTTCTGGTGCCTAACCTGGTGAACGATGCGCATGACAATCCGAAAACTCGCAGGGGGGCGGCATGTGGCGATGAAGATAGCCTGCAGGTTGCGGATGATTGGCTGAAAAAGAACATCAAGCCGCTGTTGGACTCGGAGTCGTTTCAGAAGGACGGCCTCTTGATGATTGTGTTTGACGAGGCTTGCGACAAGGGTTCCAAGAAAGATGGAAGTCTCGGTCCGAAGCAGAGTGGCGGCGGGGGAGGGCACATCGCGGGCGTGCTGGTGGGGGCGCACCTTCCCGAGGGGGGTTGTGTCTCAGACACGATTTTTCACCACGAAAGTATTTTGCGGCTCAGCCTGAGGGCGCTGGGAGTGGAGGAATTTCCGGGCGCGGCGGCAACGGCACCGGACTTGGGGGAATTTTTTGTGGCGGAGCATTGATAGATCCAGACTGCGGACAGCCGACTCGGCTGTCCCTACTTTGCCAGGCGGTTGTACTTCTTCAGGACCTCACGAAGCTTGTCGTGGGGCAGAGCGATAACAGTATGGTCGTTGATGCCGGTCATGGTTTCGGCGGCGACCATGGCGTTGACTACGGCTTCCTCTGTCGCTTGGACAGTGGCCAAGAAGATGGGATTGAGTTGCTGGTTCGCCAGCATCTTCAGATCGTGCACCCCCTTCGGATCGTTGACTCCAGGGTTTGCGGTCGAGAAAGCAATGAAGATATCTCCTGACCCATCGCCGGAGAAACTGCCGTCGCGTCCCAAGCCCAGAGAGGCGCGGCGAGCCATCCGTTTCAGTTGGTTTGGGATCAGCGGCGCATCGGTGGCGATGACGATAATGATCGAGCCAATGTCCTCGTCTCGAACCAAATGATCTGTGATCTCGCGTCCGACCGGCACTCCCGCGATTCGTAACTGACTGCGGCGTCCGTAATTGCACTGCACGAGAACGCCGACTGTATAACCGCCGTGCTGGGGGCCGAGCACTCGTGAAGAGGTGCCGATTCCGCCTTTGAATTCATTGCAGATCATTCCAGTTCCGCCGCCGACGTTGCCTTCCTCGACCGGTCCCCCGTGCGCGCTGTCCAGTGCGTGAAAGGCGTGTTCTGGCTTGACGTGAAAACCGTTCATGTCATTGAGGTCATCGTCGGCGGTTTCAGCGACCACCGGCAACGACCAGGAATAGCCTTCGGAGTCAGGGGGAGCTTTCCTGATGCGCCACGCAATCACCGCGTCGCGGACCACGCCCACGCTGTGCGTGTTGGTGATCATCACGGGGCCGTCGAGAATGCCGGAATCTTCCAGCCACGTGGTTCCGGTCATCTCGCCATTGCCGTTGAGCGTAAACCAGGCGCCGAAGACCGGGTCGAGCGAGTCCTTTCCGCGGGGAAGCACAGCCGTGACGCCAGTGCGCACCGGGCCCTCCCCGACCTTGAGCTTGCCGCTGCCGGAGATGAGCGTAGTGTGACCGACCTCGATGCCTTTGACGTCGGTGATGGCGTTGAGCGGGCCGGGTTTTCCCTCGAAGGGGACGCCCAGATCGCGGGCGCGCGGCTTGGTCTGGGTGAACGCTACCGCAGTTGCAATCAGAAGGAGAGGAAGGGTACGGGTTGAGTGGGAGCGGAGCTTTGTGTTGGTCATTGCAGTATCGGGGCAGCGCACGCGGCAGTATAAAGCATCGAAGCAGAGCGCTGGTTTACAATCCAGCCAGCCAGTCGTGCGAGAGCGGTTTTCGAGGAGAAATATGGACAACTGGAAACGGGCTGTGATTGCGGGATCGGCAGGCGCGGCAACTGTCCTCATGCTGAAAGGGAAGCGGCCGGCGGGAGTGCTGGTGGCGGGAGTCGGGTTAGCGGTGCTGGCTTCGGAGTATCCCGAGAAGTTTGAGCGGATTCGCGAGGAAATTCCGACCTATGTGCGGCAGGGAATGCGGTTGCTCGACCTTGCGATGAAGATTGGGGGCAGGATCGGCGAACTGGTGGAGAGCCGGGGGCGCGGGCTGATGGAGGAGTTGGAAGAGTACTCGTAGAAAGCGGGCCTTTCACTCGATGCCGAGCTGCTTGCGGGCGTCGGGGCTGAGGCGTTCGGGGGTCCAGGGCGGAGTCCAGACGATGTTCACCGCGGCGTTGCGGACACCGGGAAGTTGCTCCAGCCGCGATTTGACCTGCGCGCTGATGTTGACATGCTCTGGGCAACCCTGAGCAGTGAGGGTCATCTCGACCGTGACGTCTTGTTGATCTTCGGGTACTGGGTCGAAACGGACATCATAGATAAGGCCGAGATCCACGATGTTGACGGGGATCTCCGGGTCGTAGCACTGCTTTAGCGCGCTGAAAACATCTTCCTGGGTAATTGCCATACCTACAAGTTTAGATCATGGCCATGGATCCTGAGTCGCGAAAAAAGATACAGATCTTTCTGCTGTTCGCCATCGTGGTGGCTGGCGGACGGGCAGCCTATATCGTCTATAGCCGGTACCAGGATCGGAAAGAAGCGGAGAAGCCCAAGCAGGAAGTTGCTCTCAATGCGGACTACTACGTTAGGCCTCGCAAACTTCGTCCGTATGACTTAAAGTCGGCGCGCGAATTGACCAAGCAGCCGGTGTGGGTGAAGGTCGGCTACAGCTCAACTTACTATCCCTACAGCCCGGCGCGGCGCAAAACAGATTTTGGGCATGAGGCGGGGACGCTTGCGCCGCTGCAGAAGTTGCAGATCACGGACGTGAGCAGCGAAGTGCCGCCCAACTCGAAGGGCTCCGCCCAGGTGCTCGCACTCTTTGAGTTGGAGGGCAAACCCTACGCGGTGCCGATCGGGGCGGGCAAGTCAGGCGACTACAAGATCTACTCCGACGACATGTTTTTTGTGGAGGATCCGCACGAACTCTACAAGCATTGGCCCGCCGACGTCTGGCAGGCGATTGCCAGCCGCGAAGTTCGCAAAGGGATGAACGAACTCCAGGCCAGCTTCGCGCTGGGGTTGGGGGTTCCGCACGGTTCGGGCGATTACGGCTCGAGAACCTTGCAGTATGCAAACGGAGGCAAGCCGGTGAGTGTGACCTTCCGCGGCGATAAGGCGGTCGAGATCGTACCGGGATCTTGAGCGCGGTGTTGGACCAGGTGAAGCGTCGCTACTGTCGTGTCGTAGAATGCCGGCATGAGACGAACGTTCAGCATTGTCCTTTCCTCTTTTCTGCTTTCTCTCGTCAGTCTTGCCGCTCCGCGAACCATGCGCGTGGACTACTACCACACCGGGAATTCGCTGCAGGAATGGTTCAGCCTGGACCGAACTGTGCGTGAGCCGCTGGACTGGCCGGGAAATCCCGCGAAAGCGATCGATGAAAGTGGACTCGGGAATTATCTGTTCGAGATTCGCGAGAAACAGAGCGGGAAACTGGTGTACTCACGCGGATTCAATTCCGCCTTTGCCGAGTGGCGCGAGACCGAAGAAGCGCTGCACGCGAACCGGACATTTTCCGAATCGCTCCGCTTTCCCAGTCCCGAGGTTCCAGTGGAAGTCTCGCTGAAGGCGCGCACGGCCGGGAGCTTCCAGGAAGTCTGGAAGACGGTGGTCGACCCGAAAGACAAGTTCGTGGACCGGGCGCGTCTGACCTCGCCGGGAGCGCTGGTCGAATTGCAGAAAATGGGTGATCCCGCGACTAAGGTGGACCTGCTTGTGATGGGTGATGGCTACACGGCGGCGGAGCGGGGCAAGTTCGAAAACGATGCCCGGCGATTCCTTGAGAAGCTCTTCTCGACTTCACCGTTCCGCGAGCACCAGAAAGATTTCAACGTGTGGGGACTGTGTCCTCCGGCGGAAGAATCGGGGATCGCGCGGCCTTCGAACGGAATCTACCGGCGCTCGCCTCTCGGCGCAACCTACGACACGTTTGACAGCGAGCGCTACGTGTTGACTATGGAGAACCGGACGCTGCGCGATGTGGCTTCGTTCGCGCCGTACGAATTCATCGAGATTCTGATCAACGGTAAAACCTACGGTGGCGGAGGAATCTTCAATCAGTACGCTACCGTTGCGATCGACAATGCGTGGGCGGGCTACGTCGGCGTGCATGAATTTGGGCATCATTTTGCCGCGCTGGCCGACGAATACTACACCTCGGACGTCGCCTATCTGCCGCCGGGCACGAAGACCGAGCCTTGGGAGCCGAATGCGACCGCCTTGCTCGATCCCGCGCACTTGAAATGGAAGGACCTGGTCGCGCCCGGAACGCCGCTTCCTACGCCGTGGGGTAAGGATGAGTTCGAACGCTTCGAAACGGAAATTCAGAAGCAGCGCCGAGAACTCAGGGCAGAGGGAAAGCCGGAGTCAGAGATGGAAGACCTTTTCCGCAAAGAACGTGAAAAGGAAGAGGCCCTGTTTCGGTCCGAGAAATACGCTGGCATGGTGGGCGCTTTCGAAGGAGCGAATTACTCGTCGAAGGGGTATTACCGTCCAGAGGTGGATTGCATTATGTTCACGCGGTACAGCGCGTTCTGCGCGGTGTGCCGGCGAGCGATTGAGCGGGTGATTGCGATGTATGCGAACTGATGCGGACCCAGGACGAAACCCGGACCAAGAAAGCAAATCTCATCGCGGTACCGAAGCGTTGCGTAGCCAAAAGGCCCGCGTGGAGGATTGCATGAAGTACCAACTGGTCACGCAATTTCAAGCGACCTCAATGGACGAGTTCGACCAACTCGTAGCTTTTGAGGATAAACTTGCGGAAACACTCGAGGGCTTCGCGATGGTTGATGGCCATGCTTTTGGATCAGGTACATTCAACATTTTTGTCCACACTGATGGACCGGCCACGACCTTCGAGAGAATCCAGGAGTTCGTGAGGATTCAACAGAGGCAATATCGGATGCGAGTTGCGTATCGCGACTTTTCAGCTGATGATTACACAATTCTCTGGCCTCCCGATTTGAAGGAATTCAAAGTAATTTGAGGCCTGCTGCCAAGCGGGCTCGAACGAACTCCACAACTTCCGGACTGACATACTGCGGCGGATAGATGGCGAAGATCGGGCGATTGAGAACCGGTTTCAGCGAGACGCGCTCCCAGGCGGGGCTCTTGGAGTTTTCGGCGGAGTGGAGCAGGACAGCGTCGGCACGGTCGAGGAAGGTCTGTGCCGAAGCTTTGAAGTCGGCGGTCTGCGGATCGAGAACGGTCAGATAGAGGTCGGGTTTCACGAATCGCAGAACGCTATTCGATTCGATGATGACATTTTGCGTTCCGGCCAGGATCTGACGGACGCGGGGCATGGCTTCCGCGAGCCGTCCTTGCTCAGTGCGGACCCACCATGCGTGATCGGCGCCAGCGACCAGGAAGCGCGAAGTATCCGATTCACCGGAGCGATCTCTTTCTTCCGAGACGGCCCAGGCGTGGTCGGGGGTGGCGCAGTCGCAGGCTTCGCCGTTGGCGGAGCAGATGCCGTGTCCGTATTGGGTGATTTTCAGGGCGGTCCAGCGAAAATCAGGCAGAGCGGAGATCAGGCCGGCGACGACGCTGGTTTTGCCGACGCTTCGCGAATGGCCGCCGATGACGATGATGGGCACGATTCAGTTCTCAGTTCCGCGATGCTTGCGTGCCGCTCGCGATAGGAATGCCAATTCCTTAAGGTACTCCCGGATGGGGCGGGCGGGCGTTCCCCAGAAAACGATGCCTTTGCCGCGAATGACCTTCTTCGAGGGGATGCCGCTCTGGGCGCCGAGGATTGCTCCGGCTTCGATGCGCACGCGATCGGCGATGCCGACCTGACCGCCGATAATGACGTTGTCTTCTACGACGGCACTGCCGGAGAGGCCGGTTTGCGCGGCGATGACTACGTCCTCGCCGATCTGCACGTTGTGGCCGACATGCACCAGGTTATCGATCTTCGTGCCGCGGCGGATGCGGGTCTCGTCGAGCGCGCCGCGATCAATCGTGGAATTGGCGCCGATCTCTACGTCGTCTTCGATGATTAGGCGGCCGACCTGGGGGAATTGTTCGTAGTGTCCGGTCTTGGAGTCGCGGACGTAGCCGAATCCTTCGCTGCCCAGCACGGCGCCGGACTGGACGACAACGCGGTCGCCGAGAGTCGTGCCTGAATAGATGGTGACGTTGGCGTCGAGGCGGCAGTGGGCGCCGATTTCTACGGAGTCGCCAATCACACAGCCGGCGCCGATCATGGTTCCAGCGCCGAGTTTAACGTTTTCGCCAAGGACGGCCCGCGGGCCAATCGCGATGTTCTTGCCGATCTGAACGGAGGCGGGGACGATGGCGGAGGGATGGACAGTGTTTAGCACTTTGCCAGCGTCGTAAAGCAGTTTGGTGGCCCGGGCGAAAGTCAAGCGAGGCTGGGACGAGATCAAAATCGGTTTGGAGGCCGCGGAATTCGCGGCGAACTCTCCCGCAATGACTGCGGCGGCGGGGGAGGCGAGAGCTCGCTCGAGGGTCTTCAGGTCCTCGACGAAGACTAATGAATCTGCAGCGGCGGAAGTAATGCTGGCCACGTTCGCTATGGCGATCGACTTGTCGCCTAGAACGCGACCTCCCAACTTTTCGGCTAGAACACCGAGAGTCTGTTTCATGGTTCTTATTGTCGCGTTAGCGGGCTTTCGCGGCGAGAGCTAATTTTTGAAACCATCAATACAGCGCCGGCTGGCCTTCGGGGCGGGTTTTCCAGCGACGGTGAACCCAGAGCCATTGGTCGGGGTAGCGGCGGACATAGTCTTCGATGATTCTTGTAAATTTCGCGGTGTTGGCGACGACGTCGGCCTGATCGTCGCGCGTGCGGATGAGCTCGACCGCAGCATCGAAGCGCAGGATGTACTTTCGAAGCTTCGGGTCCCACACAGTGAACGCGGGGACGACGGCAGCCTCGGTGCGCAGGGCGATGCGGGCGAGGCCGCTGGCAGTACAGGCGGGAATGCCGAAAAAGTCTACGAAGACGCCCTGCGGGGGAGTCATGTTGGTGTCCATGAGGATGCCTACGGTTTCGCCATTACGCATGGCGGCGAGCAGGCCGCGGACGAAATCGTCTTTGTCCACGGTGCGATTGCCGTGCAGGGTGCGATAACTCTGGATCAGACGGTCGACTCGTGAATTGTCCAGCGAGCGCATGACGATTGCAAGGGGGTGGCCCTGCAGCGAGTGGGCGAAGGCGGAGAGCTCCCACGCGCCGAGGTGGGCGGTGAGGAAAAGAACACCTTTGCCCCTAGCAAAGGCGCGCTCGAAGTTTTCGAAGCCTTCGTACACGACGATCTGGCTGACATTTTCGCGTGTGTAGCGGGGGAATAGGCAGACTTCGGCGAGCTGGCGTCCGAGGGAAATGTACGTGCCTCGGAGAACGCGGCAGCGGTCACGGCGGTTCATCTCGGGGAAAGCGAGGGCGAGGTTGCGCATGCCGACGCGGCGGAGGCGTCCGTGGAGCAGGTAGACGATCAGGCCGAGAACGATGCCTTTGGCGCGAGCCAGAGGACGGGGGAGCAAGCCGATGGTCTTCACCCAGAGCCAGACGATCCAGTATTCGAGGCGTTCACGCACTGTGCGGGAGTTTAGGGGTTGGAGACCCGCTCTGCAAGGTGTGGGGCCGGGTCTTCGACCCGGCTGGGCCAGTCAAAGACCCGCCCCAACCAATGTGATCTACTTGCCTTCTGCTGCTTTGGCCCACTTGGCCAACGTGTTGAGGAACGGATATGCGGCTTGCGGCGCTTCGATATTTCCTTCCAGCGATGTCTTGAAGGGGACCATGCGGCCGTAGAAATCCCGCGTGCTGTCTTTGTCTTCCTTGATGACCGCGCCGGTGAGTTCCAGGCCGGCAAAGGCGCCGCGGGCGCGGGAGTAGGTTAGGACTTGCGCTCTCATTTTCCAGTCGGTATCGGCGGAGGCGTGGCGTCCGACGGGACCAGCGGCGGCGCTGGCGTCGGCACCGAGCTTGAAGTTACTGGAGAGCAGATTCTTCATGCCGTCTTTGTTCATGATTAACATGACCAGATCCACGGCCTCGCCGCCGATTTGCAAGCCGAAGCTGCCGCCTCCGATGGTGAAGAAAGCGGGAGCGCTCCAGCCTTTGGGAGTGCGGCAACTGGCGACGCCTTTACCGTACCGGCCACCGACAATGAACCCGCCTTTGAGCAGGGTAGGTATGACTGCCACGCATTCAGCAGATCCAAGCACTTCTTGCGGGATGCCCTGGTCGGGCGCGCCCTGGATTTCGTCGAGAACGGTAGCCGCCGACTCGACGCGCTTGGTAGCCTTGGTGTCTTCATCAGCGGCGGAGAGAATGGTTGTCAGTAGAGAGAGAGCTAGTGCCAGAACCAGGAGTTTTCTCATGATGCCTCACTTGGGAGATTGGAAGTGCCTTGATTCTATAGGATGCGGAGCGAGAAGCGGAGGCTGCTGGGGGAGGGATCAGGGTGAGTCGGGATTATGAGGACAAAAAAATCGGGGCTGAAAGCGGCGACCCTAATCTCCACTTCCAACCCCGTCTCCCAGGTTCTGTGGTAGGTGAAGCGAGTATGGGGCAGGCGGAGAAGAGCGGCAAGATTACGACGGTCACTGTCCCGGAGTAACTTCGGAAACGGCAGAAGGAAAGGACGATTCGCCGTCGCAGAGGCCTTCGACAAACCCCTTCGATTCTGCTCAGGGCCTCCCGGACAGTCGGCGAACGCTGCGCTACAACTATTTTGCTGTAACCAGCGAATGCGTGATGGCGTGAACTGAAAGTGCGATGCGGTTCTGCACGCCAACTTTTCGCATCAATTTAGCCACGTGGGCTTTGACCGTGCGCTCTTCAATGCCGAGCGCGGCCCCGATTTCTTTGTTGGAGCGTCCGGCGACCAGCATTTCCAGAACTTCCTTCTCGCGGTCGGTGAAAGTCACGCGGCCAGCCGGGAAAATTCGACCCGGCGACTGGGTCACCCTTTCAATGAACGTAGAGAGCACGCGACGCGGAGCCCAAACCGAACCCTGATTGACGACGCGTAAAGCCTGCACAAACTCAGTGGGTGACGCGGCTTCGTCCACGTAGCCTTTGGCGCCCGCAGCGATCGCCTTGAGGATGCTTTCCTCGTCCATCCCAGAGCCGGTGACGATGATGCGCAGGTCGGGCCGGACGGCCTTCAGACTGGCCATGATGTCGAACAGATTCTGTCCCGAGCGGTTGCCGAGCAGAACCAGGTCGATGCTGGGCAACTGGCCCAGGTCCGAGAGCGAGGCGGAGACCAACTCGAGATCGGGCTCCGAATCGAAGAGTGCGCGGAATCCCACAAACCGAAGTGGGTCACTTTCCACAACGGCGATGCGAATGAGCGGCTTTCTCGCGACTGCAGCTTTCATAGGTTTCCCTGTTAGGATTGCATCCAAATAGAAGAGTGCCTGATTTGTCATGGAATTGGAATATTGGTCATCGAAGGGAAATTACGGGGGTAACGTCCAAGAGAGTGTTGGGAGGAGGGGTTTCCAGGTGAACAAAAGGTCGATGCAGCGGCTTTGGGCTCCAGCGCTAGGGGTGGCGATGATGGGAGCAGTTTCCGTGCGGGCACAAGCTCCGGAGCAGAGCGCGCCGCCGCCAGCGACGCAGACGGCTCCCGCACCGGCTCCAGCACAGTCTCCCGTGCCATATCAGCCGAAGTTTGCGGGCGATCCGGCGCGCTCGGAATCCGAAGCGCAGGCGCTGGGATATATGCGGGTGGTGTTACGGGCACAGAAGGAATACAAAAAACGTCACAACAAGTTTGCGGAATCATTGCCTGCGCTGGCTGGAACCGGTTCGCTGACCAAGCGCATGGCGCGGTCCAACGAGCGCGGGGACTATACCGTCGGCTTCCGTTCCCAGAAAGACGGATTCATTTTGGCCATGACACCAAAGCAGATGGACAGCGAACACCGGTCGTTCTACGCCGAAGAGGATGGAGCGATTCACGCTGACGATCAGAAGGCAGCGGACCAGAACTCGCCGCGGATCAAGTGATGGTGAATCCAACCGGCCGCTAACGGGTGTTACAGACGGGCTTCTTTCGGCGTCGCCGAACGAGCTTCCCGCAGCCCGTGACGCGATGCCCCAATTCTAGATCGCCGGGGGCTTACCATCGTCGGGCTGGGGATGAGTTGGTTCGGCCTGCACCGGGTGAGCCTGACCGGGGCTTCGGCGGGGGGTGGAGGTGCTGCCTTCACCTGTAATCCGGCGAAGTTCCTTGATGATCTCCTGGCGGTCACGCGCGGCATAGTCGTGGGCGAAGCGCGTAAGGGCTTCGGTCAGGATTTCATGATGGTGGACATTCTCCAGGCCCGGTTCGCGCGTGATATTCAGCCACAGGCGATGTAGCAGGAGAACATCTTCGTTCATCATCGTGGGGGTATGCGGACCGATGCGGAAGGAATCGACTTTGCCGTCGGGGTGAACGATTTGCAGTACAAACTGTCGCTTCGGCTCGGGTAGGGACTCCCAGGCGTGGCCCAGGGCGAAAGCCTGCTCCGCCGGGGTCATCTTGCTGGATAGTCCTGCGACCACGGCCGAGGACTCAAGATTGTTGGCAGTCTGCACGATCGCGGACCAGACATCGGCGGCGGGAACCACCAGCAGAGACACGTGCTTTCCGACACTCTCAGCCACCGATACCGCGCGGGTGAAGAGGGTCTGCTCGTAATCGCTGAAGATCTGCTCCATGGAGAGATCGTAAGCGGCGGCGCCAAAGCGGCTGACGCGGGCGGACATCACCACGACATCCTGTTCGCGGGTGTCGATCCTTTCGAGCGCCCACCGCAGGTGAGCGAGCGTGTTGTAGTCGCGCACCGGCACGAGCACGTTGCCTCGGCGAATGTTGAGGGAAGCGCGCTCCACCGTATCGCTCTGGAGGAGCTGAAACTGATCCTTCATCGTCTTCTGCGCCAGCGCAGACTTTCTATGATTCACGCGCTCGGAAACGCTGAAGACAATGAAAAAGACCAAGGCAAAAGACACTCCGGCCACGGTCGCGACCGACTTTGTGAATAGGTTGACGATCGCCGTCGCGAGCAACACCAGGAATACCGAAGCCAGCCCAATCGGTATCTCCTGTCCTCCAATGGTGATGTTGGGCGGAACTTTCCAGCCCCGTTCGCCTTTGTACTTGAAACGCAGAACCAGCATGGAGAGGCTGTTGAAAGTAAAACTCCAGATCACACCAAAGGCGTAGGCTTCGCCGAGGACGTAGACGTTTCCGCGGCTAGCCAGAATGGTCAGAATCTGGAGCCCGACCACCATGTTAATGATGCGGGAGCTGGTGCCATACTTGCGATGGGGGAGGCGGAACCAGTCGGCAAGTACTCCGTCTTCGGAAACGCGGTTCAGGACACCGTTCGAACCGATAATGGCGGTGTTGACGGCGCCGGAAAGAATCAGAAAGCCGACGACGACAACAAATGCGCGGAATAGCAGGCGCAGGACCTCGGGGCCGTAGAGGTTCATGGCCAGGCCGGCGATCAGATTGTCTTTATAGACGGGAACCCGGACCGAGTCCGGAATCAGCATCACGGAAAGCAGGGCAGTCAGGCCGGTGAAAACGAAGCTGTAGATCGCGATTACGATCGCGGCTTTCTTCAGGTTCTTCAGCTTCGGATGGGCCAGTTCACGATTAACCTGGGCGAGCGACTCCTCGCCGCTCATGGCCAAAACCGAGTGGCCGAAGGCCATCAGGATCCCGAGCACGCCGAACATTCGCGCCAGACTCTGTTCCGGAAAGCTGTGCCGCAGGAAGCCGAGGGATTCCTTGCTGAAATGGAGATTGTCGGGCGTGGGCAGAGGAACGGGCTGGTATCCGGACTTGACCAGGGTGAATGCCGACCACGCCAGAAGCATGACCACCATGACGGTGGTGATCTGCATGACGCGGAGCGCCTTTTCACTGGACTCGTGGATGCCCTTGATGTTCTCGTGCCAGAAATAGACAGTAACGATCAAAGCAAATACCACGGAAGTCCAGTTGACGTTGAAATACGGCGTGCCGTGGAAGATGTTGTGGACGGCGCGCGGGATCCAGCCGTGGCGGTCGGCGGTCGCAAAGGTGTCGTTAATGAGTCCGCCGATGTATTGGCCGGCCGACACGCCTGAGATCGGCCCCGTCAGGATGTAGTCGAACATCAGGGCGGAGACGCTGATCTTGGCCAGAGTGCCGCCCAGCGCCTCTTTGACGACGCGATATACGCCGCCGCGGACAAACATCGAGCAGCTTTCCACGTACACCGCTCGTACCGTAAACGAAAACAGCATGACCGCGACAATGAACCAGGGAGCGGACTTGCCAATGGCCTGCTCCGCTATGCCGCAGGCGTAAAACGCGGACGAACCCAGGTCATTGAGAACAATGGCGGCCGCGCGCCAGTAAGAGATGAACGTGAGCATCACCGAAGTGGCGACCACGATTCGAACGCGGTTCGAACCCGGGGATGCGGGCTGGATGGGTGTGGACATGCAGGATGGGACGGACCCTAGGAGTGTTTCTCCTCCTCGTCCATGCCAAAGAGCGCTTTCATGTCTTCGACGCCACTGACCAGCAGGGGCACCTGCGAACTCGTGGATCCGACAATGAACGCGCCTCTCTGAGTCCGCGCCAGCAGCACGACGGACAGTGGCATAACCACAACATGTTATCTGATACGCGAGTAGTAGAACAGCCTTGCGAACGGAGCCAGCACGGGAAGGGAATCGAATTTGCTATTCTTGCGGCGTGCGAAAGATCCACTCCAGCGCGTGGCGTCTGGTGCTCCTCTCGGCTGTTCTGCAAGTTCTGATTTTTCCGTTGCCCAACCTTTATTGGTTGTCCTGGGTTGCGGTGGTGCCTTTGCTGATTGCACTGCGACGGACCCAGGCGCCCGAAACCCTGCAGGTGGATGCGCCGATGCGGCTGGCGCCGGCCACGCCGTGGCAGGGATTCCTGCTGGCTTACGCGTGTGGAATTTTCTGGTACCTGGGAACCTGCTACTGGGTGTTCGACACGATGCACCGGTATGGCGGACTCGCAATACCGGTTGCACTGTTGGTCCTGATCGTCGCCTGCATGTACATGGGGCTCTATCACGGGCTGTTCGGATTGCTGCTGGCGCTGGCGGCGGGCAAGGCTTCGCAGCGGCGCGCGTTGGTGCTCGCTCCGTTCCTCTGGGTAGCTGTGGAACTGGCGCGAACGCGAATCTCGGCGTTTCCCTGGGAGCTTCTCGGGTACGCGCAGACGGACAATCCTGCGCTCACCCGGCTTGCGACCCTGACCGGTGTGTACGGGCTCTCATTTGAAATCATGCTGGTCAACAGTGTGTTCGCGGCCGCTTTTCTGGTCACGAAAGAGCGGCGGAAATGGCTGCTGGCAGCGGCTTCTACGGCAGCGATCCTACTCCAGGCCGGGCAATTGCTGGCTCCCCCTTCGATGCCTGCCGACCATACCGCCCTGCTGGTACAGCAGAACATACCCGCGGAGGGAAGCTGGACGACCGACTACTTTCAAGGAACGCTGCGAGACTTGACTTGGATCAGCCTGCATCCCCCGGATGGCGAAGAGGGGCAGCACTTCGACCTGATCGTCTGGCCGGAATCGCCGTCGCCATTTTTCCTGAACGACTCCAGTTTTCGGGAAGCGGTGGCAGCCCTGGCGCGGCAGAGCAGGACGTGGTTGCTCGTCGGAAGCATCGGTGTGCAGAGCGCTTCAGCGTCCCCGCAACGGGCGAGTGAGGTCTTCAATTCCGCTGGTTTAATCAGCCCCGAGGGCGAACTGACGGCGCGCTATGACAAGACGCATCTGGTGCCCTTTGGCGAATACATACCGTTCAAACGTTTTCTTCCGTTTATGGACATGTTGACGGACCAGATCGGAAACTTCGCTTGGGGACATTCCCGGGAACCGCTGGATGCAGGCGGGCAGCGGCTCGGGGTTTTTATCTGCTACGAGTCGATTTTTCCGGACGAAGTCCGCGAGTATGTGCAGCGCGGCGCTGGAGTGATCATCAATCTGACCAACGACGGCTGGTATGGGGACAGCGGCGCCTGGAAACAGCATCTGCAAATGACGCAGATGCGCGCCATCGAAAACGGGCGCTGGTTGCTGGTCGGAACCAATACGGGCATGACGGCGTCGGTCGACCCATATGGGCGAATTGTGACGGCAACCAAGCGCAAATTCCGCACCGCGCTGCCTGCGCCCTACGGATTGCTTTCGAGTACCACGTTCTACACGCGGCACGGGGATTGGTTTGCGTATCTGTGTGCGATAATTTCTACAGGCGCAATCATCACGCGTTTTCTAGTCCGTAATCGTATTCCGCAATCATGAGCGACAACACGTTGGTTGAACTCGAACAGCAGTACGCGGCGCTCAAGACCAAAGTGCACGACCTCCGGGAGTATCTTTGACGCAGGCAAGCTGCGTCAGCAGTTAGTCGAGATCGAGAAGCAGGCGTCCGATCCGAATCTCTGGTCGAATCCGGCAAAATCTCAACAGGTGATGCGCGAGCGCAAGCGCCTGGAAGAAGTGTTGTCGCTCGAAAGCGATCTGGTGCGCCGGACTGACGATATCGGCGCTTACTTCGATCTGGCCGGAGAAGGCGAAAACGTCGCCACCGACTTGCAGCGCGAACTGGACGCCCTGAGCGAACTCGTGGACCGGGTCGAGACTGAGACGCTGCTTTCCGGCGAGAACGATGCCCGGAACGCCATCGTCACTATTCACCCCGGAGCCGGTGGCACCGAATCGCAGGACTGGGCGGAGATGCTCCTGCGGATGTATTTGCGCTGGGCGGAACGGCAGGGTTTCAAGACGGAAATGTATGACGAACAGCCCGGGGACGAGGCAGGCATCAAGTCCGCGACCTTCGGCGTCAATGGCGAGAACGCGTTCGGGTATCTCAGCAGTGAGATCGGCGTCCACCGCCTGGTGCGCATTTCACCGTTTGATCAAGCCAAGCGGCGGCACACCTCGTTTGCGAGCGTATATGTTTCGCCGGAAATCGACGACACCATTGAAGTGATCATCAAGCCGGACGATATCCGCATCGACACCTACCGTTCCAGCGGCAAGGGCGGCCAGCACGTGAATACGACGGATTCAGCCGTGCGCATTACTCACATCCCCTCCAATCTGGTAGCCAGTTGCCAGAATGAGCGCTCGCAGCACAAGAACAAAGAGAAGGCGATGAGCATGCTGCGCTCGAAGCTGTATGAGTTCGAGATGGAGAAGAAGCGCGAGGTCACAAAGCAGATCGAAGACTCCAAGCTCGACATTGGTTTTGGATCGCAGATCCGGTCGTATGTCCTGCAACCCTACCGGCTAATCAAGGATCATCGCACCAAGCTCGAAGTGGGCGACGTGGATCGCGTGCTGGATGGAGATTTGCGGCCGTTCATGCGGGCGTATCTGCGGATGCGTAGAGGCGAGAAGAAAAATTGAGCCGCGCAGCCCCCAAGCCGCCGCACCTAGGTCCTCGATTGCAGAGGGCCTTTCGGTATGCCGCGACGAAGCATGCTGGACAGACACGGAAGCAATCGGCGGTCCCTTACTTGTCGCACCTGATGGCGGTGACGTCGCTGGTGCTGGAAGGCGGCGGTAATGAAGACATGGCGATGGCGGCGCTTCTTCACGATGTGGTCGAAGACTGCGGAGGCATGCCACGACTGCGTGAAGTGCGCAAGATGTTCGGGGCGAGGGTGGCGAAGATCGTCGAGGGCTGCACGGATTCGTTCTCCGATCCTAAACTGCCCTGGATCATTCGCAAACGCGAGTACCTGCAAAGACTCAAGCACGAAGATGAGGAGACGCGTCTGGTTTCCGCATCTGACAAGCTGCATAACGTCCGGACCGTGATCGCCGATTACCGGCAGGATGGGGAATTAATCTGGAAACGGTTCAGCGGTGGGCGGGACGGCACGCTCTGGTACTATCGCGCGTTAAGTGACGAATTTCAGCGGCGCCAGCAGAATCGGATTACGCGGGAGCTTGCGATTGCGGTTCAGGAACTGGAGAAGACGACCGGCATTAAGCCGCGCCGCGCCGCGAAAAGGGCGGTCGCGCCGGGTTCGGAGATGAGCGAGGTGAATCATGCCCCGGATGATTGACCTAGTCCGCAAGTCGCAAATGTCATCGAATATGATGCAGGCGGCAGCGCGCGGCGCTCTGGCGGTGCAGTCGGGCGAGATGTTGGAAATCCTGGTGCATCTAGCGCTGCACAACAAGGTTTTCGCTGAACAGGCGCGAATGACGCTGGCAGGCTGGGACGAGAGAGCCTCGGCCGGAGTGGCGGCCGATCCGGCGACCAGCAAAGAGGTCCTCGGATACCTGGTCTCGCCGAAAAACCTTCGGCCCGCGCTCCTTCCCGCATTGCTGGAAAATCCTTCCGTCGAACAAGAATCCTTGTTGGAACTGGCCGCTACCGGCGCGCGCTGGGTGGTTGAGGCGCTGCTGGCAAGCGAGAGCGCGAAGAAATCTTCCGCGCTCATGAGCGCCTTGCAGACCAATCCACGCTTGCGCGCGAATGAACTGGCAGCAATTGAGAACTCCAACGAGGCTGCGGATATCTCCCAGTCGGCGGCTCCGGAGCACCCGGAGTCTGCGGCAGCTCCAGCGTCTGCGGGCGATTCCGAACCGGTAGATGAAGAGGTAGTCACGCAGGCGATTGCGAACTACATCCAGGAAAACCAAGCGGAGCTGGCGGCCGAAGCGGACAAGCCCTTCGAACCCGTTGTCGTGCAGGATGGGGCGGGAATCGAGGGTGCAGCGGAAGCGGCGCCTATGCCGAGCGCCGCGGTCGAGGAGGCGGCAGTTTCAGCGGCGCCGAGCGAGGCCAAGCCGGAAGCCTTGGCCTCGGCCAAGCCAGTTGGTGGAACCGGCGCCAAGCCGGCAAAGAAGCCCGGAATTCTGCCCGCAGAGGTAAGGCGGGACAGCACGCTGCAGAAGATCGCCAAGCTCGACATCAAGGGACGGATCGGGTTGGCGATGAGGGGCAGCAAGGAGGAGCGCTCGATCCTGATCCGCGACGGAACGAAACTGGTGGCCCTGGCTGTGCTCGATTCGCCGAAAGTTTCGGAAGGCGAAGTGGAGAATTTCGCGTTGCAGAAAAACGTGCTGGAGGCCGTCCTGCGAGCAATCCCGCTGAGGCGGCGTTTTGCGAAGAACTACGCGATCGTGCGCAATCTGGTGTACAACCCACGCACACCGCTCGATCTCTCGCTCGGCTTGATGAAGAACCTGTTGGTTCACGACTTGAAGAACCTGTCAGGAAACAAGGAAGTTTCGGATACCATCCGCAAGCTGGCGCTCCGGATGTACAAACAGAAGTCGGAGAAGAAGAGAGACTAGCACTCAGTACCGAGTACCCGCTGAGAGGCATTCTTCATTGAACCAATCGGACCCTATTTACGAACTGCTGTCGCGGATCAAGACCATCGCTGTGGTCGGATTGTCGGACAGTCCCTTGCGGCCCAGTCACGGCGTTTCGGCCTACATGCAGTTGCAAGGATATCGGATCATCCCAGTGAACCCGCAGATTACGGAAGCCCTGGGCGAGAATTCTTATCCGTCGCTGCTCGACGTTCCGGACAAGATTGACCTGGTGGATGTGTTCCGGCGGCCGGAGTATGTGGATGAAATCGTGGAGCAGGCGATCCAGTTGAAGATCCCCGCGATCTGGCTCCAGGAGGACGTGATCAACGAGCGAGCCGCGGAGAAAGCGCGGAAGGCCGGGATGTTCGTTGTGATGGATCGGTGCGTTCTGAAGGAACACCGGGCGCGGTTTGGGTAGGGCGCTGCTACTGCTTTCCGGTTAGCTGTCGGATCAAATTCACCTCGGCTTCGCGATACGGCGTGCCGTCTGGATGCAACACCTCGTGAAACCACACGGACGGCTGGTCGAGAATGTAGGGATGCTGCCACGAGTCCCAGGGCAAATACGTCTGCGTCTTGCCGGCGACGAATCCCCAATTGATCGCTCCGACCCGCTCCTGTCTGGCAATCGGCAATATCGCGTCAAATGTGCTGCCCACCGAGCGCGCCATGTATTCCGTGCAAATCACGGGCCGGTTGTATGTTTTCAGCCACGTGACTTGACGCTTGAAGTGCTCCGGCCACGTGTAGTTATGAAAGGTGATGATGTCAGACTCGCGCAGTTGAATCTGCTGCAGTTCACCGAGATTTGCACCATCCGGCGAAGTGTCAACCGCCCACACTCCGCTCGTGAGAGGCTGCATGGGCTTCAATTCTCGCGCCCATGCAAACGCCTGCGGCAAAAGCGCCGTCACCCGGGCGGTCTTTTCTTTCTCCTTGAGCTCTACTCTTGGATAGCTCCCGGCGTTATCGGCGCCGGGCTCGTTCCAGACGTCCCAAGCCAGGATGCGGTCGTCTCTCGCAAAGGCTCTCACGACACCCTGCACGTATGCCTTCAGGCGCGGATATTGGCTTTCATCGGCGAGCGCCATCGCGCCGGGACTCTGCACCCAACCTGAGTTGTGAACGCCCGGAATCGGTGGACGCTGCGGGCCAAGATGAGGCAACGGGTCCCAGCATGAATCGAAGAGCACAAACATCGGACGGATGTGATGCCGTGACGCAATCGTCAAAAATCGATCGATGCGCTTCTGGAAGCCGCTGCATCCTGCTGCCAAAGTAAATCGTGCAGAAAGACGCGCATAGTGTTCATGCCCATTGCTTCCGCCCAGCTCAATTCGGTATCGATCTCAGTGGGGTTGAAGGTCGCCTCCTGCCACATCTCCAATTGATTGATGGCCGACTTGGGGACGTAATTACTTCCCACCAGCCATGGCTGCTGTCCGTACCAGGCGTTCGCTTTCTGCTCCGGCCAGCGCGTTGTTTGGGCCGATACAATGCTGGCGCACAGGCCAACCATAATCAGCACTGCTGTCGTGGAAACGGACTTGAGTCCCTTCACCGTATGCACTCCGCTTGCATTTATATGCCAGGGATTCAGAGCAATCAATGGTGGACCTTGTTGGCGAGCGGGATCTTAGAGTCGTAGGTTTCGAATGTTTGAACAACCGTGCAGGATGATCATGGCAGACAGGCGTTCTGCTGGAAGCTAATTGAGCTCCGGCCGTGCACCGACCAGAATTGCCGTAGCGTCGTCACGCAGGCCGGTACCGTTCACAAACTTTCTTACGTCAAGCAACAGACTTTCGAGGGAAACGTCCGGGGATTGCATCTGGGCCAACAGCCTCTCGGGGCCATATTCCTCCCCGGATTCGAGGGCGGCTTCGGTGATGCCGTCGGAATAAATGGCGAGCCGCGCTTGCGGGCCGAGCGTGATTTCGGTCTCAGAGAACCTGCTGGTGGCGATTCCGAGGGGCAGGCCGTATTCGGTTGCGATCCAGCGATGGGCGTCCAGCTCGACCAGGAGCGGCGGCAGATGGCCGGCATTGGCCAGCCGCAGCTTGCGGGTTGAAGGATCGAACTCCGCGTAGACCATGGTGACGAAACGCCCGCTCGGAAAATCTTCCACCATCAACTTGTTGAGCCGGGTCAGTACCTCGCCCGGTCCAGAGCCGGTTTGCGCGAGCGAGCGCAACATGCCGCGGGTGGCGGACATGAGCAGCGCAGCCGCCGTTCCTTTACCGGCAACGTCCGCGAGAACCAGTCCCCAGCGGCCGTCGGACAGTGGGATGAAATCGTACCAGTCGCCACCGATCGCGCCCGCTGGAATCGAAAGCCCAGACACGCGGAAGCCCGGAATGAGCGGAGAGCTGCGCGGCAATAATGCCTGCTGAATCAAGCGGGCTTCTTCGGCCTCGCGGCTCATGATTTCGCGTTGTTCGCGCTCATCGTGGAAACGGCGGGCGTTCTGGACGGCGACCGCGATGTGAGAGCAGAGACCCTGCAGCAAACGGAGCTGCGCGTCCGAGAAAGCGTCCAGTTCGCAATGCGAAGCGGTGAATACGCCGATCAGATCGCTCTCGACATGGAGCGGGATGGCGACCTCCGAGCGGGTGTCCGGCTCGCAGGCCTTGTAGTAAGGATCGAGGGTCACGTCCGGGGCGTAGCGCATCTGGCGGGTGGCGGCTACGTGCCCCACCATTCCTTCGGTGCCAACCTTCATCCGATGCCCTTTGCCGTGGATGGAGCAGCCGCAAGTCCCGGATAGAACTAATTCACGATTGGTGGCGTCGTGAAGATAGATGTTGATTTCGACGCATCCGAGCGAGGCAGCGACTTCTTCGGTAATACGCTGGACGATCTCGTCCAGGTCCAGGCTGGCAGTGATCCGCTGGGCAAACTTCTGGAGACGCACCAACTCCGCAATCTTGAAACCGGGGGTTTCCGGCGCGGGCAGATTGAGAAGGTCGAAATCCGTGCGCGGGCTGGTTGCCACGACCACCTCCTGACCTTGCGGTCCAGTGGAATTACAGTAAGAGATTCCAAAAATCAGGCTTCCGATTCTCTTTTTGTTCGATTGGATTTCGTCTGTCGGAGGCTTTTGATCTCTTCCAGGCGTTCGCGAATTCTCTTCTCCATTCCCTCGCTGGTGGGATGGTAATAGGTGCGATCGCGCAGACTATCGGGAAGAGATTGCATGGCCGTGACTTTGCCTTCTACGTCGTGGGCGTACTGGTAGTCCTTGCCGTAACCGAGTCCTTTCATCAGTGTGGTGGGGGCGTTGCGGAGGTGCAGCGGAACCGGTTCGGCAGCGGTGCGCTCGACGTCTTCCTGAACGGCACCGTATGCCGTGTAGAGTGCATTGGACTTTGGCGCGAGCGACAGGTACACGACTGCCTGTGCCAGGGCTAGGTTGCCTTCGGGCATACCGATGAAATCAACCGCATCGCGCGCGGCCATACAGAGTGCAAGAGCGTTGGGTTCGGCGAGTCCGACATCTTCCACCGCCATGCGGACGACGCGACGCGCGATGTAAAGCGGATCTTCGCCGGCTTCGAGCATGCGCGCGAGCCAGTAGAGGGCGGCGTCGGGATCGCTGTTACGGACCGACTTGTGCAGCGCGGAGATCAAGTTGTAGTGCTCTTCGCCGGCCTTGTCGTAGAGCAGGACACGCTTCTGGACAGCCTCCTGGACGATTTCGTCGGTGATCTTGCCGCTGTCGGCGGGAGACGCGGCACGCCGCGTCTCTACGGATGGAGCGTTGGCGGCTTGGGTTAGCGCGGCCGCGACTTCGAGCACATTGTAGGCACTGCGGGCGTCGCCGCTGGAGTAGGCCGCAATTTTCTGGAGAGCTTCCTCGGAGGCTTCGAGTTGCAATGAGCCGAGACCTCGCTCTGTGTCCACGAGCGCGCGGCGAAGAAGGACTACGATCTGTTCTTCGGTGAGTTGCTTCAGCACGTACACCCGGGAGCGCGAAAGAAGGGCGGAGATAATTTCGAACGAGGGGTTCTCCGTGGTGGCCCCGATCAGGCGGATGCTGCCTTTTTCGACGTGCGGCAGAAAGGCGTCCTGCTGGGCCTTGTTGAAGCGGTGAATCTCGTCGACGAACACGATCGTGCGCGTGCCGTACTGGCGTGCACGGTCGGCTTCGGACATGACCTGCTTGATTTCCTTGATGCCCGCGAGCACGGCGGAGAACTCGATGAACTCGGCTTTCGTGACACTGGCAATGATTTTTGCGAGTGTAGTTTTGCCGGTGCCGGGCGGCCCCCAGAAAATCATCGAACCGGGGTCGTCGCGCTCGATCTGCACGCGTAGCGGCTTGCCAGGACCGACGAGGTGCTCTTGGCCGACGAATTCATCAAGATTACGAGGACGCATGCGGTCGGCCAGCGTCACGACGGTCTCGTCCATTTGATGCAAGAGCTCGCGCGGCAGACCAGCGCCTTCGTTGCCGATGAAGATGGCCAGAGGCAGCGTCCAGGTGGCTTGCGGTAGCGGAGTTCCTTTGTGCGAGGAAGTCGCAACCAGGCGGGCGCCGCGCTGGCGTAGGAGCGGAATCAGTTCGGCCGAGGAGATCCGCACGACGGGCAGGCGAAAAATGGATCCTGCTGAGCCGCGCAGGGCCTTCAAGTTGTACGGACTGACAGTGCCTTCGGTGAAAAACGCGCCCGCTGCGCCGAACGCCTCCGCAGAGCGCAGAATCGTCCCCAGGTTCCCCGGATCCTGAAGACCGGCAGCCACCATGATGGGTCCGACGTCAGAGCGCTCGATTAACTGCTTCGCCGAGACGGCGCGAATCTTGACCAGAGCGGCCACGCCCTGAGGGGCGTCGCTCGAGACGATCGAGTTGAAGAGAGAGTCCGGCAGAAGCAGGACCTCGACGCGAGCATTGATCTGGTGCAGGAGTTTTTCGGCGAGGGGGCGTGCCGATTCGCTGAAGAACATTCCACCCAGGCGCTGGCCGCTACGGATCGCTTCTTCGACCAGCTTCACGCCTTCAATGGCGCATTCTCCCTGGGACGTGAGTTCGCCGCGGCGGAAGGCCTGCCGGAGTTCCTTGAGGCGGGGATTGTGACGACCGGAGATGCGGTGCAGTCGGGAACGATCAGCGACGTCACCGCCGGATTTCGCGTCCTGCTTCATGGGTTCGTTCCAAGATCAGGATAATACGCGCTTTGAGATGGAATCGGTCCGGGCTCGGCAGCCAAGTCGTGTTATGGTACATTGCACTGTTTACCCCCACAATCAGGAAGGGAACCGAGTGCGCGCGGAAATCCTGAAAATTCACGCCGACAGCCCCGAAGCGTCGCTGATCAAATACGCTGCCGAACAGATCCAGGCCGGGAAAGTGTTGGGCATGCCCACCGACACGTTTTACGGGTTGGCCGCCGATCCCTTTAATTTGCGTGCCGTGGAACGGGTATATGAGATCAAATCGCGGTCGCGGCACAAGCCACTTTCGTTGCTGATCGAGAATGTGGATCAGGCGGAGGAATTTGCGGGTCCTCTGCCAGATGATTTCCAGCTTCTGGCGCGGCGCTTCTGGCCGGGGCCGCTGACCATGATTGTGCCGGCCGCATCGCACCTGCCGCTGAAAGTGACGGCGAATACCGGCAACGTCGCGCTGCGCGTGCCCGCGGCGGAAATCCCGCTGGCCGTCGTGCGGGCGGCGAAGATCCCCATTACGGCGACTTCGGCGAACCTGAGCGGGGCAGCGGAATGTTCCACGGCCGAGCAGGTCCGCGAGCAGTTGCAGGATCGCATCTCTCTCATTGTGGACGGAGGCGCCTCGCCGCGGTCGGCCTTATCCACGATTGTGCATTTCAACCAGGACGACTCCTGGGAAATTCTGCGGGAAGGCGCAATCCCCGCGAAAGAAATTATAGAAGCTCTGTCTTGAGCGATGGCGGACGATCGCACCCCACCTCACGAAGAAAAATCCTCCCGAGGGCATTTCTGGCTCCTGCTGTTGATCGCCGCAACGGGCGCGTTTCTGCTGTTTCTGGGAATCACCGGATTTCGTATCCTCCACGCGGCGGGTGAAACGCCCGCCCACAAAGCGGACGCGATTGTTGTATTCGGCGCCGCCGAGTACGCCGGACGTCCCTCGCCCGTGTACCGCGCTCGGCTCGATCACGGCTTTGACTTATTCCAGAAAGGTCTGGCTCCGGTCGTTATCACGACTGGGGGAGCGGCTCAGGATCCCGACTTCAGCGAGGGCGGCGTCGGAAGGGATT
>WNEZ01002641.1_pt1 | contig 28248 bp, 26 predicted proteins | sample 5400521 | NCBI WGS metagenome assembly WNEZ01 (sample SAMN13153339, study PRJNA577476) | soil metagenome | isolation source: 120 cm saprolite under Douglas fir tree site 2 hole 1 replicate 1 | place: USA:California | collected 2015-04-18
GTCCGAAGATTTTTTTTCTGGACGAGCCGACCACGGGCCTCGATCCGGTGTCGCGCGTGGCGGTGTGGGAGATGCTGACGAACATCAAGGCGAAGCGCAAACTGACGATCCTGATCACGACGCACTACATGGACGAAGCGGACCGGCTGTGCAATCGGATCGCGATCGTGGATCACGGAAAGCTGGTGGCGCTGGATACTCCGGAGGCGTTGAAGGCGAGCGTGCCGGGATCGAATGTGATTGAGGCACATTTCGAGAATCCGCCGGCCGATTGGGAAGATCGGCTGCGCGGGTTGCCGGGAGTGACGTCGGTGCAGAACGAGAGCGCGGGAATGTTCCGTGTACTGACGGCGAATGGGTCGGGCACAACGACGGACCTGGTAGAAATGGCGGTGGTAGCGGGCGTGCCACTGAAGACTTTGACCGTGCAGAACACGACGCTGGACGATGTGTTTGTCCACTACACGGGGCGGCAATTGCGCGATGAACTGGTGAAGGCGCATGCGTTCACGATGCCGCAGAGACCGGGGTTGCAACCATGAACCGAATGATGGCGATTATCGAGCGCGAGATGCGCAAGTTCTTCCGGTCGCCGGCCTTGATGATGGCGTCGATGATTTTCCCGCTGGTACAGCTGATCATATTGGGGAATGCGTTTGGAGGAAAGATCCGCGAAGCGAAGATGGGAGTCGTGGATGAGGATCATGGGACGCAGGCGATCCGGATCAAGGAAGCCTTCGACGCGGTACGGGCGAATGCGGGGACTTTTGTTGCCGTTCCTTATGACAATGAAGTGCAGGCGCGTGAGGACGTGCGCAACGGGAAGATTCAGGGAGCGGTGATTATCCCAGCCCAGTATTCGAAGATGGTGTACGAGAAGAATCATCCGCGGATCGCGCTGATCGTGGACAACAGCGACAACTTTATGAGTTCGACGTTCGAAGAGAAGATGACTGAAGTGACGAACGCATTGAACCAGCCGGACGTTTCGCCGCGGCTGTTGCAGCAGACAGCGCTGGAGGTGGTGGAACTGTATCCCTATATCGAGTACATGAAGTATCTGCTGCCGGGATCGATCACGCTGGCGATGTTCGTGTCGGTAATGATCGGCGGCGGGATGCTGTATATCGACGACAAGGCGCGCGGCGTGCATGAGGGATATCTCGTGACTCCGATCACGAAGTCGGAGCTGGTGTTTGGGTTGAACGGGGCGGGAGCGATCAAGGCGGTGATGACCGGGGTGGTGATTACGGTGGTCGGGTCGCTGGCGTCGGGAGTGGGGACGATATTCAGTCCGGCGACGATTCTGGGGCTATTGGTGATGATCGCGCTGACCTCGGTAGCATTCAACACGATGATGTTCTTGATGATGGTGCGGATCGAGGATCCCCTGGTGCCGCGGGCGATTTTCGGGATTCTGAATACGCTCCTGTTTTTCCCAAGTGGATCGATCTATCCGGTGGAAGCGTTTCCGGCGTGGCTGCGGGCGATTGCAAAGGTGGATCCGTTTACGTATGCGGTGCATGGATTCAAGTCGCTGCTGCTGAAAGAAGCGGGGCTGTCGGCGATCATTCCGGACATGATTTATCTGTCGATATTTGCGGTGGTGACGCTGGCGTTGGCGGTGCCGCTGTTTAAGCGGACGCTGTAGAGAGTCGGAAGCGTTTTCACCGCCGAGACGTCCCTACATGGTTCGTGGTTGAGGGGCGGGGATGAGTTGGCGGAAGGGGCGGGTTGAGGGGAAGGGACGAGTGAAGTCGGTTGACAAGCGGAACACAACGTTGGTGGCCATGGGGCGCGGCTTGGAACGTGCGTTGGTGTTGGTGCGGAGTTCGGCACGGACATTGGCACGGACATCGGCATGGACATCGAGGCGAAGCCAAATGAAACGCCCAATGCGGCTGATGCGGACTGCTTCGGGACTCAGGCGGGCGGCATAGCTGGAGGCGATGCGCGCCATTTCGGCGAGGTCGTTCATGGGTCCGAATTCCACGTCGCTGGGGTGGGGCAGTTGCCTCATGGAGTCGAGTTGGGAGGCGATGCTTTTGCGACCGGCAACGCATGGCTGGGTGCGGCAAGCGAGAATTTTTTCGATGGCGTAGAGAGCGCCGTGATCGACGCGTTCTCCGAAGGCGAGGTAGAGAGTGTTGGTAGCGGCAACGTGGTTGAGGGGCAGCATCTGAAAGGCTTCGAGGATGGGAAGCGGAATGTTGCGCAGAGACTGGATGGTGGAGGGGTCGAATGAAGTTGCGACGGGGCATCCCCATTGCAGAGCGAGGGCGGTTGTTACCTCCTGTTCGGTGGCAAAGCCAAGTTTTTCGATCCATTCACCGATTTTTCCGTAGTGGGCGCGGCGCTGAGCTTCGAGAGCGGCTCGGACTTCGGCGAAAGTAAGCTTGCCGCGGGCGACCATGAGGAGCCCGAGGGGAATGCGGTTTGGGGGCTGCGGCGATGGAGCCATCACGCGCAGGTGGGAGAGTTGGCTGATGAGAGCGGTCTCCAGGCATTGGGGCTGGCAATAGTAGGCGCCCTGGAGGAAGGCTCCCTGGCGGTGGCGGAGGCGTTGCCAGAGCGTTCGCGCGCCCGAGCAGGAAACGAGCGCGCAAGGGGACTGCGCGGATTCGAAGTTGTGGCGTTTGATCCGGTTGGCGAACCGGGTTAGCGGCTTCAGAAAGTCTGTCATAGGCAATTCATTCCTGGGCAATCATTCTCAAACAAAATCAAACGACGGAAATCAGACAGGAGATCCAGTGGCAGGTACAGGATCAACGACGTCGGTGATGCGCAATCCGTATTTGCCGTCGACGATAACGACTTCGCCCTGGGCGATGAGGCGTCCGTCGAGCAGCAGATCCACGGGTGAATGGAGAGTGTTATCGAGTTCGACGACGGCTCCGGCGCTGAGGGCGAGCACGTCGCGCAGCAACATGCGGCGGGTTCCGAAGCGGAGTTTAACGTCGAGACCGACATCCATGAGCCGGCCGTAACTGGAGGCGGGCGGAGGCGATGGCAGGGCCGATATTTGCGGAGGTGACGCGGGCTGCACTCTCGGCTGGAGTTCCGCAACGAGGGCGGGACTGAGCTGAATTTCGACACTGATGGAGGTACCGGCTTCGTTCCTGGTTTGGAGGCAGACGACGGCGTCCGAGGACCAGGAGGGAGCGGCCGAGGCGGAGAGATGGAGTTGAACTTCGCCGCCGGCGGCCGCGCCGAGGGCGGTGGCGGCCAGCCCGGCGATCTGGCGAAGGAGTTCCTCCAGGGCCTCTTTGTTCTCCGGGGTAATGTTTTCGGCGGTGGTGCCTTCAGCGGCGGCGGGCTCGGCTTCGCCGAGGAATTTCTGGGCGAGGCTGGTGCCCGAAGCGGCAGGCAGCCGCAAGGTCATCTCGCCATGGACGGCGCCTCCCGCAACGATCGTATACCACACGTCGGATTCGACGGCAGGCAGAAGCTGGGAAGAAATTTCGAAGGTGGCGGATTTTTCGGACGCGGTTCCGGAAACCTGGGAGAGCACGTTCTGCAGACAGGTCTTCCAGGCTTCGCACCAATTGCGGAGTTCGGAGCGGAGTTCGGAGCGGAGTTCGGAGCGAGCTTCGGCTTGAGGCGCGGCTTGAGGTTCGGGGTCCTGGTTTTCGGCGGGTTTGTCGGGAACACTCGTCTCGGGAACGCTGGCCTCGGGAACGTTGGTCATACTTCACCTGCGGCTGGAAGCGGGGTGTCCAGAGAGAGGACGCGGCCAGCGCGGCGGGCGCCAATGCGCACCGGCGTGGCCGAACATAGACGAACGTCACCAAACATCATGACGGCCGGCCCGGAGGCGTCCTTGGAAAAAAGAAGCAAGCGGCCAGGAGCGAGATCGGTGAGGTCCGGCAAAGGCACTTGCAAACCGGGCATGGAGAGTTCGACCGGGAACAAACAGTTGAGCAGCTTTTTCTGAATCTGGAGGCGGGCTTCGATGGGACCGCGCGGGCGCTCATACCTGAAGTCGGCGGCAATTTTTCTGAGCAAGGCATTGGAAACCACGGCGGGGACGGCCAGGTTGAGGGTACCGCGGGTTTCCGACATTTTGATTTCGAAGCTGAGACAAAGATTTTTTTCATCGGGAGGCATCAGGCGCTGGGTCTGCAGGATCTGCTGGCGCGCGCCGAAATTGAATTGAAGCGAAATCGCCTGCCAACTGGTTTGCAACTCACGGCACATGATGCGGATGACACCTTCGAGAACCTGTTCTTCGATCTCGGTGATGTCGCGGGTAATTTCGGTGCTCTTGCCTTCCCCCCCGAGCATGAGGTCGATGATGGGGAAACGATGCAAAGGCGCGGGCCAGCGGATGGTCGACGTCCCACGCCGGATCTCGTGGGGTTGAAAAAGAGGAGGACATGAAGATCACCCTGCAACGGCGATGCCAGCCCGGCATAAATTGCCTTAGAACGCTCTCATGCCGGGTACGGATGAAGACGACCTATCGCTCGCCGAATCGGGTTACTGAAGCGGTCCGATTTCCCGTAGAGACGCGGCTTGCCGCGTCTCCGGAAGCGAGGCAAGATTCATCCGTACAGGCGGGGTGCGTTCGGTCTGTAACCCTAGCGCGCACTGCGAAAGCTGGTATCCGCGAGCAACAGATGCTCGGAGCGAATCACCGCCTCGTCTTCGGAAAGAATCAGCGCGCGTTCGATCACGTTCTGCAGTTCGCGGATGTTGCCGGCCCAGAGCTGCGTCTTCAGCAGTTGCAGCGCCTCGGCGGAGAATTCCGGCGCGGCCAGCGGCGCGGCAAATTTTGCGAGAAAGTGCGCGGCCAGTGGCGCAATGTCTTCGGTCCGATCGCGCAACGGCGGAATTTCGATGGGGAAAGCGCAGAGGCGATAGTACAAGTCTTCGCGGAATCTTCCTTCCCGTACGAGAGTCAGCAGGTGCGCGTTGGTGGCCGAAATGACGCGGGCATCCACGCGCACAACTTCGGCGCTGCCCAGGCGCTGCAGTTCTTTCTGCTCCAGAAAACGCAGCAGCTTGGGCTGGAGGCTCAACGGCATTTCGCCGATTTCATCGAGGAACAGTGTGCCTCCCTGCGCCGCCTGGATTCTTCCCGCATACGATTGCATGGCTCCGGTGAAAGCGCCGCGCGCGTATCCGAAGAGTTCGGCTTCGAGCAGGGTCTCCGGAATCGCCGCACAATTGACGACTGCGAAAGTACGCGCGGAGCGCGGGCTCAAATGATGAATGGCGCGGGCGACGATTTCTTTGCCGCAGCCGGTCGGGCCGGTAATCAGGACAGTTGTGTTGCGGGGCGCAAGCAGGCGCGCCAGACGATACACCGGCTGCATAATGCGCGAATTGCTGATCATGCCGGGCAATGGGTCTTCGAGAATGGAGTGGGGGATGCGCGCTGCGGGCAGAAGCTTGTCTTCGTGCTCGTCCTTATTCTTGTTTTCGTCTTTGTGCTTGTCCTTGACCTGGGATAGCGCGGGCCACATTTCCGGAAGGAGGTCTTCCTTCGTCACCGCCCCATTGGGTCCGGCATCGCTTTCCGGATCGAGCAGGACGACTTCGATTCCGGGAAAACGCTGCCGGACGGTCTGGCTGAGTTCCTCGGCGTCGAGGTCGGGCAGGCGGCGATCGAGAAACAGCACCTGCCAGAAACCGCTCTCCAAATGGACCAAGGCTTCGGCTCCTCCAGTGGCCTGTTCGAACCGTCGGACGGGGGAACGTAGACTCTCGAGGACGCGCTGGCGCACCACATTGCTCGGACTGGCCACCAGGATGTGGTCAGCATAGTTGTGCGGGATCGGGAAACTCGTCATACCGTCGATTTGAAACGGACACGGTTAGAAAGAGATTAGTTGGACATTAGAAGACTCTGTCGAAAGGAACCCTTCGTGTAGCATGCTGGGCAAATTTTTCTTTACAAGCGGATGTTTTTGTAGGCGTTCGGCATTTTCTGCAGGGTGATTGGTTCGTACGGGGACAGGCGCCCTCGCGAGCCTGCCCTGAGCGGAGTCGAAGGGTCCAAGCCGAGCGCAGCTCGGCCGCGCCTCTGATGGCGCCCCTATTTCTTCTGAACTTATTTCTCCACAAACACCAGCTCGCCGTTTTCGACTTTGAGATCCTTCACGTTGTTGGGCAACTTGAGCTGATCGCGCTGCTCGGCGAGTTTTTTCTGCAACACTTCGTTGACCAGCGACGCCGGCACTGAGAGATCTCCGACCGTAACCTCGGTGGCATCGAAGGTGACGTAACCGTCTTTGGAACCGAGATGTCCAGCGAGAGTGAGGTATACGTCTTTGCCAGCGATCTGAGTGAGAAATTGACCGCGAACGATGTCTCCATCCAAGGAGACCTGGTAATCCCTGATATTGGGAACCGCGCCGGGAAACTCCATTGCACCGCTTGCACCGGGAGAGTTAGTGGAGGGCGAACTGGTGGAAGCATTCGTGGCCGTAGCCGAGGGTAGCAGGCCGGCGGCTTGCGCGAGCGCAGCCGACACTTCGCCGGAATTCATCCGGACTTCTCTCTCACCTTCGCCGAGCATCCGGGGCTGCACGAGCTGGTTCACCTTCTCCTGGAAAGACTGCGCGTTGGCGGCAGCCGCGGCGGGGTCTGCCGCGGGCGCAAGCGGTGCGGGGCGTTTTAAGACTAGGACGAGCGTAAGAATCGAGATTGCCAGGGTCGCGAGACTGATGATCCACTGTAGCTTCATGAAGACACCTCCGCTGTCACTAACTTCCGCTGCTTTCCATGGTACGCGCAGGGAGAGACTGGTTTGAGATGACGTAGGTGCTGGGGCTGTAGACGGTTTGGGCTCTTGGTGAGAGCCGGGCGTCCCCGCCCGGCGGGACGGGCGAGACGCCCGTCTCTCCACTTCATTCCACAATGGCTAAGACGTCGCCGGGATTTACCGCCGCGCCTGGGGTCGCCGATATCTTTTTCACGATTCCTTTTTTTGGCGACTTGATTTCGTTTTGCATTTTCATCGCCTCTACTACGACGATGCCCTGGCCGGCTTCGACGTCGGAGTTCTCCGCGACCAGCAAGCGCACGATGCGTCCGGGCATAGGAGCGAAAATTCTCCTGGGACCCTTTTCGTCTCCGGCAGTTAGGTTGCGCGAGCGCAAGGAGCGCGGATCGCGCAACTCGACCGCTAAGCATGTAGTGCCGACCCACATATGGAGATCGGTGGCAGTCTGCTCGCGCTTAATTTCGTAGACATACCCATCGACCAGCAGGGACAAGACGTCGCGGCGTGTAATCACCGCGTCGATGTTGACCGGTTGCCCGTCTAAGCGGCACTCCCATCCGCTGGCGGCTTTTTCAAGCTCAAGCCGGTGGGACTTGCCATTCACGATGACTTCATAAAACATAAGATCAGCGCAGCGCTTCCGAGCGTCCCTTCTGTTTCCAGTTGGACGGAATCGAAGCCTGGTTCGAACCTGTGGCAACGATGCTCCCGTTCTTGCTACCGGGCGTGGCTGGGTCAAGCACGGCAAACATTCCGGCGGCAATCGCAGCGATCGACTCCAGCGCTTTTGTATCCCGCGCGAGTGCGTCCGACGTAATCGCGGCGCTGCCTTTCGCGAGCAAGCGATCCAAATATCCGGTATCGAGTTTTCCCTCCTGGAAATCGGCATCGCGGAGGATGCGCTGGAACAGAGAAATGTTGGTCTTGATGCCACCCACGAAATATTCGCCGAGCGCTCGCTGGAGCCGCAGGATCGCTTGCTCCCGGTCGCTTCCGTAGCCGATCAGTTTGGCGAGCAGGGGATCATAATCCATGGGAACACTCCAGCCTTCGTACATGCCGCTATCGCGACGGATTCCCGGCCCTGAGGGTTCGAGCAGCAACGTGATCCTGCCGGGGCTCGGGAAGTAATTGTTATCGGGGTCTTCGGCGTAGATGCGGCACTCGATGGCGTGCCCGCGCATCTCCACATCAGACTGGGCGAAGGACAGCTTCTCGCCGGCAGCGATCCGGATTTGCAGGTGCACGAGATCGAGTCCCGTGGTCAACTCGGTGACCGGATGTTCCACCTGCAGGCGCGTATTCATTTCGAGGAAGTAGAAATTTTTTTGCTGATCGACGAGGAACTCGACGGTGCCGGCATTGGTATAGTTGGCCGCCTGCGCGACTTTGACGGCAACTTCGCCCATGCGCCGGCGCATGTCGGGATCGACGACCGGCGAAGGCGCCTCCTCGAGAACTTTCTGGTGGCGACGCTGGATGGAACACTCACGCTCGCCGAGCCAGACGGTGTTGCCGTGCTCGTCAGCCAGCACCTGCATCTCGATGTGGCGCGGGTTGACGATCGCCTTTTCGATATAGACTTCGCTGTCACCGAAAGAACGCTGCGCCTCGCTCTGGGCGGATTCGAGAGCGGAACGAAGCTCCCCGCTCGTGCGCACCAGGCGCATCCCCTTGCCGCCGCCGCCGGCCGCGGCTTTCAGCATCACCGGGTAGCCGATGCGCGCGGCAACTTCTTCGCCTTCTTCCGGAGAAACGAGACCGCGAGAGGTTCCAGGAATAACGGGCACTCCGGCTTTTTCCATCTCCTGTCGGGCGCGGGTTTTCGAACCCATCATTTCCAAGGCGTGCTGAGTTGGCCCGATAAATTTCACGCCCGCATCGGCGCACGCTTGTGCGAACTTCGCGTTTTCCGAGAGGAAGCCGTAGCCGGGATGGATGGCCTCGGCGCCAGAGCGTTTCGCTACGTCGAGGATCTTCTCCATCCGAAGATAAGACTCGGCGGCCGGAGCCGGGCCGATGGAGTAGGCCTCGTCGGACTTACGGACATGGAGTGCGGCGCGGTCGACGTCGGAATAGACGGCGACGGTGGCGATGCCCATTTCGCGGCAGGCGGCAATGATGCGGACCGCGATCTCTCCCCGGTTGGCGATCAGAATCTTCTTGAACATTCGTAGCCGGACGTATGCTGCCGCACTGATTCTACCTGTGGGAGTGGAGGGTGTGTGCTGGTATCGATGTGGGCTTGGTGGTGGAGAGCCGGGCGCCCTCGCCCGGCTGGGACGGGGGCAAACCCCGTCCCCACACGAGCGAAAAATTTACTTGTTCTGATCCATGACAATGCTGCCTGCGGGCTGTTTTTCCGCCTTGGCTTTTTTTGTGGCCATGGTCTTGTCAACCCACTCGTCGGCGGTCTTCAGATCGGCGGCGCGGGCTGCCGGGTCGTCGCACTGGACATCGGCGCGTTCCCGGTACATCAGGTTCAGGTAGGCCATGGCATCGTCGTAATCAGGACGAAGCTGGATCGCCTTGTTCAGGTTATCGATACCTTCCTGAACGTTGGCGGTATTTTTCTCTCTAATGGTGGCACAGACCTTCTTGTCCTTGGCAGGCAGGGACTCATCGGGCTTCATGCCAAGCTTGGCACGCTCTTCCTGACGCGGCACGTAGGTTTGCGTCCAGTCGATGACGGCGACCGAATAATAAGGCTCGGGGTCGTTGGGATCGACCTCGGAAGCCTTCTTGTAATACTCCTTCGCCAAGTCAAATTTCTTCATCTGCAGATAAAGATAGGCGATGCCCTTGATGCTGTTGATATTCCTGGGATCGACCTGCAGCACTTGCTTGTACTGCTCAATCGCCTGTTCGCCATAGTGGTTGTTCTCGGGAGTATCGGCGCCCGGAATGTACTGCTGAGCAAAGGCTGTGGCCAAATACAGACGGGCATTGATGAGTGAGGGGTCGAGGGCGACGGCTTGTTGGAAGTGATCGATCGCCTGCTCGAACTTGGAGTTCTTGTAAGCCTGCACACCCTTGTTGAGATGGTCACGCGCCTTAAGCTTATTGCAGCCGGTGCTGGAGAGCATCATCAGCGCGGCGGCAAAAACCACCAGGAGCTTTTGAGTCGTTTTCATTGCTTTGTGAATCTCCCTTGCGGCGGAGTGTAAGAACCTGAGCCGAGACGGTACGGGAGGTGCCTCATCGGAATTGGAGCCTCGCCGCCTTCCGCCTTATTGCTCTGAGTATTCTAGCCGCCCGCTTCGATTTTGGCTGTGATCAAGCCGACTTTGTCGACGCCGGCCGAATGCGCGATATCAATGACGCTGGCCACGTCGGCGAAGGGCACATTGTCATCGCCCTTCACGAACATGACCTTTTCGGCGCGGGTTTTGAAAATATCTTCCAAACGGCCCTGCAAAGTCTCCCAAGTAGCCTCGTCCTGATTAATCTTGAGTCCCGGAGTGTTGCCCGCACCGTGATCAATCAACTGCACCACGATGGTGCGATCGGGAGTGGGCGGCTGTTGTTTCTGATTGGGCGGCGGGGGCTGGGGCACCAACGCCTCCAAACCCTTGGGCGTCAGCGGCGTGATCACCATGAAAATGATCAGCAGCACCAGCAGCACGTCAATCAGCGGCGTGACGTTCATGTTCGCGTTCTGGCCCCCTTTGGAGCCCATTGCCATACTCATAATCGATCTCCTGTATTGCTACTGCGTAACTATTGCCCGCCTGCGGGTACCGGTGGAGTGGTGCCCGGCGGTGGGGCAAGGGTTCCAGCCTTCTTTTGGTCCGTCAAAAGGCCGAGTTGATCCACGCCGGCCGCGCGAACATTGTCCACAACTTCGACTACCCAGCCGAACTTCGCCCGCATGTCAGCCTTGAGAAAGACCCGTTTGTCGGTCCGGTTCGCCAACTTATCCTTAATCTTCTGCGTCAGTTCGTCCACCTTGATGGGATCCGTCCCGAAGAAGACCTTGTCATCGCGAGTGATGGCAACCAGCAGCGCGTCTTCCTTGTCGGCATCCTGCATAGCCGTGGGGTTATTGACTTTGGCCATGTCCACCGGGACACCGTGTTGCAACATGGGCGTGACCACCATGAAGATGATGAGCAGCACCAGCATCACGTCCACCATCGGTGTGACGTTGATGTCGGAGGTGACGTTCGCCGCTTCGTTTCGCTTTGCTAATGACATGGAATTCTGTCTCCTGCGTTTGTGCCTGACCCGACCGACCCCGAAATTGCTCGATGGAGTGCCGGACGTCCCCGCCCGGCTGGACGGGCGAGACGCCCGTCCCTCCATCGCTCAGCAACTCATGGGTGCAACCCTCTGCCTACGCTAATTACGACCGGCGCATGCTCCGGCGCTTCAGGAAGTAATCGATTAGTTCGCTCGAGGAGTTATCCATCTCCACGTCGAACGCTTCCACGCGACCGGTCAGATAGTTAAACATCATGACGGCCGGAATCGCCACGAACAGGCCGACTGCGGTAGTCACAAGCGCTTCGGAAATACCGCCCGCGACCGCTGCCAGGCCGGTTGCCTTTTCCTTCGCGATACCGTTGAAGGCGTTCAAAATGCCGACCACCGTTCCGAACAGTCCCACGAAGGGAGCCGTCGAACCGATTGTCGCCAGACCGCCCAAGCCGCGCTTCAGTTCGGCATGCACGATGGCTTCGGTGCGCTCCAGCGCACGCTTGGAAGCTTCAATGGTCTCGCCAGGAATTTCACCCGGGCTATCCTGGTGGGCCTTGAATTCCATCAGGCCCGCGGTGACCACCTTCGCCAGGTGACTTTTCTTGTTGCGCTCGGCGACTTTGATCGCTTCGTCAATCTTGCCTTCGCGCAACGCTCCAGCAACCGCGGGAGCGAACGAGCGGGACTGATTGCGGGCGGCGTTGAAAGCCATCCAACGGTCAATCATCACGCCGATCGACCACCCCGACATGATGAACAGAATGATAACCACGACCTTCGCCAGAAGACCCATCTGCTTCCAGAGCGAAATCGGGTCCCAACCGACCGAGCCCTCGTCAAAGAGCCAGGCGGCGAAAAGATGGAAATTACAGAGTGCGACTGCTGCCAGATTCACTACCATGAGTTGCTTTCCTCCTCAGAACTGTTTCGAGCTCGTTTCTAAACGCTCGTTAATTCCCCCTGTAGAGACGGGGCTTGCCCCGTCTAATTCTGTGGCAGGAGACGCGGCAAGCCGCGTCTCTACAACCTACTACAGGCCGCCCTAATCAAGACTCTTTAACAGCCACTTGATCACAATCGTTTGATGCAAGAAAACCAAACTGGGCAGAATTGCCCCCGGGTGTAAAACCACCCTGGTCTCCCGTCTCGGGAAAAGGTGGGACGGGGAGGGCTTTAAACCGCCGCAAACTTAACTACGACACAAGCCGGTCTGGAGAGTCTAGCCTCCGGACAAGCTGAAGTTCACAACTACCTGCGTCTCCACCGCCACCGGCTCGCCATTGAGCAGGTACGGCTTATAACGCCACTGTTTCACGGCCTCGATCGCCGCCGGCGCCAGCATGGGGTGTCCGCTAATCAACTGCAGGTTCTGAATCGTGCCCTCTTTGCTGATTTCCGCCTGCAGCACAACCGATCCCTGAATGCGGGCCTGCTTTGCCAGCTGTGGATAGTTGGGCGTAACCTTCCTGATCAAAAGACCGGTCGACACACCCGACGAAACGCGAACGCGCTGCGGAGTCGCGACTTTCGGGATAGCGGCGTTGGCCGAACTGAGAATGCCGCCCATCACGCCGCCCGTCGAGCCTCCGGGAATGCCGCCCGGGACGCCACCCGGAACGCCGCCAGCACCCAGATCCGGGGGAGCTTCCTCTTCTTTGATCATCTGAACTTTGCTTGGAATCTTGGTCGGGGTACGCAACTGGCCGTTGATGACTTCGCTCTGGATCTTCACCACCTTAACGGCGGCCGCTGGAGGGGGTGGCGGCGGAGGCGGTGGCGGCGGCGCTACCAGGAAAGTCATCAGGTTCCCCTTGGGCAGCGCGTCGGTGTAAATCAGCGGGATCAGGATCAGGACCCCGATGAGCCCGACTTGCAGCAGGAAGGACAAAATGGTGGTCCCCAACCGCTTGGTTTTCAGCTTGTTACCTGACTCAATGAGGCTGTCTTCAAACATAGGCTTCTCCTACATCAGACCTCTACGAGAACTTAGACACCGGACGCATCCTCTTTGCTCCCGCACTTTCGGAGCCTTTGCCTCTGCGAACTCCTGCCCCTGCGGGCAGGTCAATGATTTACCAACTCAACAGTTTGCTCAAAAATTCACGTTTTGTACATCGGGGCATCCCTTTAGCGATGCCGTAAGTTGTTCGAAAATCAGGCCCATTTAGGGGCTGGACATCGAAAGCAAACCGCGTTAAAGCCACATGACCCCAATTCAAACCTTAACCTTTTCCTTCGGCTGCGTCGGGCTGCTACCGGGCCGCAGCGGCATGGCAATCGGCTTCTTGCCCCGCTCGCCCCGCCATTCCTGGTAGGCAACTAGAATCGGGGCGGCAATCGCGATCGACGAATACGTCCCGATCAGGATTCCGATAACCAGGGCGAAGCTGAAGCCATGCAACACCTCGCCGCCGAAAAGGAACAGAGCAAGCACGGTAAGGAAAGTCAGGCCCGCTGTCAAGATAGTTCGACTTAAAGTCTGATTAATACTTTTGTTGACGATGTCGGCCAGCTTCTCCCGCCGCAGCAGCTTGATGTTCTCCCGGATGCGGTCAAACACGACGATGGTGTCATTATTTGAGTATCCGATCAGCGTTAAGATGGCTGCGATCACGGTCAGGGATATTTCCCAGTTCAGCAGCGAGAAGGCGCCTACAGTAATCAATGTATCGTGGAAAACCGTCAACACGGCGGCAACTCCGTAGATCCATTCGAAGCGCAGCGCCAGGTAAACCAGCATCCCAGCCAGCGAATAAAGGGTGGCCAGGACGGCTTGCTTCCGGAGCTGCTGTCCAACCTGCGGGCCGACAATCTCAACGTTGCGGATACCAAAGTCGGAGACGAAGAAATTGTCCTGGAGCGAGGCGACGACGGCGGGATTGGTCACACTCTTCAACTCATCTATCGAACCCAGCACGCCTCCTTTTGTCTTGTCGCGATAGTCGACAATCGCCTGGCCTATGGCGGTGTAGCGCGGGTTGGCGTCGGCGCCTGATCCGAGGTGGAGCGGGTCCTTCTCCAGGAGATAATTCGCAACGGCTATGGAGCTGGAGTTGTTGAGATCCTGCTGGCCCGGTGTGGCGTGGCTTTCGAGCGCCTGAATGATCTGGAGTTTGCCTTTGTCGAGAGCCTGTTCGCTCGTTTCCTGAATATCGAGGGCAATCAGCACTTCGTTATTGGCAGCTTGCCCGTATCTTTGAACGCGTGCGTTCTTCAGCCCGGCGCGCTCAATCTCCGAGTGGATGGCGGACGGATCGGGCGTGTGCGCGTACTTCACGTAGACCAGCGTGCCGCCGCGGAAGTCGACACCCAGCGGGATGCCATGCCAGAACGCCATGGAAAGCAGTCCGGCCACGCTGAAGATGAGCGAGAAGGTCAGGAAGTACCACTTTTTCCCGAGGAAATCGATGTTTGTATTTCTAAAAAATTCCACGCTGCTTACGATCCCTTCAAAATCAGTCGTTGGTCGCTAGTCCGCTGGTCGTTCGCAGTCCGTCGTTCTTTTCAGCTTCCCGAACGACAATCGACCGTCGACGAACGACTGTCCTAAATGCTTAATGCCTCTCCACGCTGCTTCCGGCTCAGCACCCAATCAAAAATCACGCGCGATACAAACACTGCCGTAAACAGGTTTGCCGCCAGACCGAACACCAGCGTCGTCGCAAAACCTTTTACCGGCCCTGTTCCAAAGAGGAACAGAATCGCGGCGGAAACGATGGTGGTAACGTGGGTATCGACGATGGTGATCCAGGCGTGACTGAATCCCTGCTCCACGGCTGAGGGCGGCGTCTTGCCGTTCCTCAGTTCTTCCCGGATGCGCTCAAAAATCAGCACATTCGAATCCACTCCCATACCAACCGTCAGAATGACGCCGGCAATCCCCGGCAGCGTAAGCACGGCTCCGAAATAGCCCATGAACCCAAGCAGGATAACCAGATTCAGGATCAGCGCGATATCGGCATTCACGCCCGCCCAGCGGTAATAAACCAACATAAAGATGAGGACGGCGAGCATGCCATAGATGGCCGCTCGCACTCCCGAACGAATCGAATCGGCGCCGAGCGACGGCCCCACCGTGCGCTCTTCCAGATACTTGATGCCTGCAGGCAGCGCACCGGAACGCAGCGTCATCGACAGATCCTGAGTCTCTTGCTGGGTGAATCGGCCCGTGATGACGCCGTTGTCACTGATCGTGCTCTTGATCTCCGCCACTTCCTGAACTTTGTTGTCGAGAACAACCGCCAAGCTGTCGCCGATATGAGCGGAGGTGAAGGCTTGGAACTTACGGCCGCCGTCACCGGTAAGTATAAACTTGACCTCTGGCTGGCCATTTTCGTCGGTGCCCGGTTGCGCGTCACGAAGATCGCGACCGGTCACGGCCGAGGCCCGAGAGATTACGTACCAGGCTTCGCCACCTTCGGTGTTGCGGGAGCCGATGCTTTTCCCGGCCATCAGGACCGTCTGGAGGTAGTACGCCACCGTGAGCCTGCAAGGCCGCCTCTTGGCTTGGGTACGATTTGGGCCCGTCGAGCGATTGCTTGATTTCAAGCATCGCCGTGGATTGCATGATTTCCTTGACCCGTGCGTCAACGTACACGCCCGGAAGCTGAACGAGAATCTGGTACTGACCCAAGCCATGCTCCTGAATTACCGGCTCGTTGACGCCAAGCTGGTCAATTCGATTGCGGATGGTCTCGATGGCCTGGGCGACCGCGCGGTTCTTTAAATCCGCGAGATTTTGCGCCTTCATCGAAACGGTCCACGAATTTTCCGCGCCGGAGCTGGCGTTGTAGTCCGGCAGCCGGTCGGAAACAATGCTCTTGAAATCGCTGGCTTGCTCCGGAGGAATGCCCTTTACCACGATCATTTCGGGATGGTTCACCGCATCGGGCTTGATGATGTCGGCGTAATTAATCTTGCGCGCGCGCATGTTTGACCGCGTCGTTGACCTGCACCTGCAGGATCAGGTGCGTCCCCCCACGAAGATCAAGCCCCAAATGAATGCGGTCGGTGATCGACGCGAGTAGGCCCTTGCCCGACCAGTCCTTCGGAATGCCGAAGATTCCGGCCGTGAAGACCAGCAGGATCCCAACGATAACAACCAACTTCCAAGTAAGGTTCTTATTCATGAATTGCACGCGTAGCGACGGCCGCTCTCGGCCGTCCAGCCGAGCGAAGCTCGGCTGCTAAGACTATTTTCCTTCTTCCGCCGGCGTCACCGATACCACCGATGCGCGGCTGATTTCGAGCTTCAGATTGTCGGGCGGCACGCGCAAAGTCAGCGCATCGTCCTTGAGGCTCACGATCGTCCCGCGCAGCCCGCCGCTGGTTACGATCTTGTCCCCATTTTTCAACTCGCTCAGCATGAGCTGCCATTTTTTCTGCTTCCGCTGCTGCGGCATAATCAACAGGAAGTAAAAGATGGCGAAGATGAACACCATCATTCCCAAGCCAGGCAGACTGGTGCCCCCCGGCAGTTGCAACCAAAACGCCAATCCGCCAGTCATACCGGACGACATGCCAGACAATATGATTTCCACCGCTAAGTCGATCCTAGGTAACGAAATATGAGACGAAATATGGAACGAAATACCCGTTAATACCGCAGCAGTCCGAAGAGCCTATTGAGGCCAATCGAGAGGAACTCGGCACAACTTTGCTTCTTCCGCCGCTTAACCTTCTCCGCTGAACTCTCTCTCTGCGTGACTTTTCCTGCTTAACTTTTTCTGCTTCTACGGGAATTTTTCTTCTAAGGCCGGCGACCCAGCGCTTCTGGCTAGAACCGGCGATGCCGGTCTCCGATCATTGGACCGGCACAGAAAGAAACTGACCTCATCCCCAAGCTAAATAGAATGCCGGACGGCTCGCAAGGTGTCAAGGACACCACGCCGAATTTACATCTAAGAAGCGCCGGCAGCAGGTGCATGCGCTGCCCGTATCCAAGTCCGGACCGTCCCCATGGTGGCAAGATAAAAATGCAGGTTGTGCACTGTATTCAAAACCTGGGCCAGCAGTTCGTTCGACGCATAGAGATGCCGCAAATAGGCCCGAGAATAGCGCTGGCACACCCGGCAATCGCAGGTCGGATCAGGCGCGCTCTCATCCTGCGCGTACCGAGCCTGCTTGATCGACACCTTTCCTTCCGAAGTAAACAGCAGTCCATGCCGGGCGGCGCGGGTCGGAAGCACACAATCCATCATGTCAACCCCCGACTGCGCGTACTGTGCAATCTCATCGGGAGTGCCCACCCCCATCAAATATCGCGGGTGGTCGGCGGGAAGATGCTCGAGTGTGGATAAGACAATGTCGCGAGTAAGCTCGCGAGGTTCGCCAACGCTAAGCCCGCCGATGGCATACCCCTGGAAGCCGATGTCGATAGTTCGCTCAGCAGACTCGCGGCGCAGCGTAGGATCCATCCCACCTTGCACAATGCCGAACAATGTTTGAGTTTTACAAGTCCCTTCCCAATGATTGTCATCCTGAGCGGAGCGAAGGACCTGTTTTTCCTGACGGCTGATGGCTGACGGCTGACGGCTACCCCAAGGCACCTCGTGCTTGTGCTCCTCAAAATAATCCTTGCAACGCGCAGCCCAGCGCACGGTTAACTCCATCGACGCACGCGCACGCGCAGCATCGGCCGGATACTCCGTGCATTCGTCGAACGCCATGATGACGTCAGCCCCCAGCCCAATCTGCGCCTCCATAGCTTTTTCGGGACTCAGAAAGTGGGAGGAACCATCCAGGTGCGAGCGGAAGGCCACGCCTTCTTCGCTGACCTTGCGCAGTTCGGTAAGACTGAAAACCTGAAATCCGCCCGAGTCCGTAAGGATGGCGCGATCCCACGACATGAACCGATGCAGCCCGCCCATCCGGCGAATCGTCTCAACGCCAGGCCGCAGAAAAAGATGGTAGGTATTGCTAAGCAGGATTTCGACGCCAAGCTCTTCCAGCACATCCTGTGAAACGCCCTTAACCGAAGCCAGTGTCCCGACCGGCATGAACACAGGCGTCTCAACCTCGCCATGTGGAGTAATGAGCTTGCCGACGCGAGCAGCGCCGCGGGTAGCTTCAATTTGCAGACGAACGGACACTGGAGGATTCTATCGGAACTAGGAAGTCACCTGAATTGGATCCTTCGACGCTCCGGTATTATTAGGAATCTGGATGGCGTGCAAGGGGGCTCCTAAGCAGTGATGATGAAGATGAAGACAAAACTCGCCTTGTGTTTGCTGTGCCTCTCTGGTTCTCTGGCTAACGCTCAGGGCTCCGCGCCAACCGCCCGGGGAAGTGAAAGTATGTTGATCGCTCTGGAAAATGGCTGGAACCAGGCGCAGTTGCATCACGATTCAAAAGCGCTGGACGGGTTGATCGCTGATACCTTCGTCAGCACCGACAACGACGGTACTTTCATGAACAAGGCCGAATTCCTCGCTGACAACAAAGACCTCTCCTACGCTCCCACCCTGGTGGCAAACAGCGACCAGAAAATTTTTCTATACGGAAACGTGGCCGTGGTCGCAGGAATCTACCACGCCAAAGGACTCAACAGAGGAAAGCCCTTCGATCATTATGGAAGATTCACGGACACATGGGCGTATTTGAACGGCAAATGGGTGTGCGTCGCCACTCATACCAGCGCGCTCAAGAAGAAGCGCTGACTGGAATGGACTGGAGTGGACTGGAGCAGCCCAGCCCACTAGCATGACCCCTCTCATTTGGCGTACTGGTTCTTAACCACCTCGCCGCCCTTCATCACAAACTTCACGCGCTCGAGAGTAGTAACGTCAGCCAGCGGATCGCCATCGACAGCAACAATGTCGGCCCACTTCCCCGCCTCAATAGTCCCGATCTTGTCGGACCAGCCCAGCAGATCAGCATCGTTAATAGTCGCTGCCTGGATCGCCTGCAGCGGGGTCAGTCCCAGTTTCACCATGACCGCGAATTCATGCGCGTTAAGCCCGTGCGGATACACCGCCGCATCGGTACCGAAACCGACTTTCACTCCCGCGGCAAACGCGCGTGCGACATTCTTACGTGCCGCTGGCATCACTTCATGTCCCTTGGCAATCAGCTCGGCGGGAGTGCCGATCTTCTCCGCGTTCTCATAAAACCAGTCCATCAGATAGAGGGTCGGCACCAGATACGTCCCATTCTTCTTCATCATGGCAATGGCCGCGTCGTCAATGTAAGACCCGTGCTCGATCGAATCCACGCCCGCCTCCGACGCCCAGCGGATGCCCTCCGCTCCATGGGCGTGCGCCGCCACCTTGCGCCCCAGTCGGTGCGCGTCGGCCACGATCGCCTTCATCTCTTCAAGCGTGTACTGCGAGGCCTGCGGATTGTCGCCATGCGAGAGCACGCCGCCGGTGGCGCAAATTTTAATGAGGTCGGCGCCGTACTTGATGATCTCGCGCGTCTTGTGCTGGACGGCTTCGATGCCATCGGCCACGCCTTCGCTGTGCACGTGAGCCTCAAACGGCAGCAGATTGTTGTCGCAGTGGCCGCCCGTAATGCTCAGAGCAGGTCCGCTGACCAGCATGCGCGGTCCGGGCACGTCGCCGGCGTTAATCGCATCACGCAAGGCAACGTCCGTGAACCCGCTCGCGCCCACATTGCGGATCGTCGTAAAACCAGCGTCAAGCGTGACCCGGGCATTGCGCGCTCCGTTCAGGGCCTCGCGCGGCACTGAAATCGCGAGTCGCGAGTAGCCGAAATTCGTAGTCATCGTGATGTGCGTGTGCGCGTCGATCAATCCGGGGAGCACGGTGGCGTTTGAGAGATCGACCACCTGCGCTCCGTCAGGACCTTGCGTGCCCGAGCCAACGCTCGCGATCTTGTCGCCCTGAATCACGATGATTTGGTTGGTAAGCGTCTTACCCGTTTTCACATCAAGCAGGCGCCCCGCACGGATGACGATAGTCTTCGGCGCGGGCGCGGCCTGCTGCGCCAAGCACACGCCGATGCAAAAGAGCGAAACAATCAACACGTACAGATAACGTCTGAGCTTCATTCCGTCCCCCCATTGAGAATTGAGTCTAGGCCGAGTACGTTACAACTTCGAGGTGGGTAACAGCAACCGTAGGCATCCCCGCCTTAAGGTTCAGGACAATCAGTTTTGTTTGTGAGGGCGCCGCTACGAGCCTGTATTCTACGAACCGCTACGTCTTTTATGAATTGTCATCCTGAGCGAAGCGAAGGACCTGCTTCTTGCGGCGCACTGCAGGTCCCTCGCTCAGGATCTAAATCTGTTGGATAGAGGAACGATGACTGTCAACCCTGCCAACCCGGTCCCGAACGGAGTGCGAGCCATAGCCGCGTTGTTCGCTCTTTGCGCGATTTATCTGGGAATCGCAGGTGCATTGATGCTGCTGCGTCCCGGCACGGTAGCAATGTCGGCCGGCGCGCCGCTCTTATTCGGACTTGAACTATCTGGACCCTACATGTTCCTGCTCATGGCCGTAGTAGGCGGCGGAGTCGCGTGGGGTCTCCTCGAACTCAATAACATCGTCCGCCACGCAGCAGTGCTAATCGCCATCGCAGGAATCGTAATGCTAGTGCCATCAGTTTCAGCCGCAACCGTCATGGTTCAACCAAAAGCGCTGGCGTTCGGCGGCCTGGGGATTATCGTGCGAGTGATGGTGGCGTGGTATTTGTCGCGCGGAGAGATCGCCGACCAATTCAAGGCACCGCCAAGAACCACATAGGATGACTTTTTGAGGAGCAAATGATTGCTGGGCCATGATTCAAGTCTCGGCTCTGTCTCACGGCGAAACGACCGGATCGCTGGTTGCTTCGTTGGGCTTGCGGTGGGAGACGCACTCGGCGCCCCTCTCGAATTTCTGAGTCGCCGCGAGGTTCGCAAGCGCTACCCTGCGGGCCTCCGGGACATGATCGATTCCCGTCTTTGGAGAGCGGGTGAATACACCGACGATACTCAAATGGCTCTCCTGATTGCAGAATCTTTTCTCGATAAGAAGGGTTTCGAGCCATCCGATCTCGCCCAGCGCTTCCAGACTTGGGCGACGACAGCTAAAGATGTGGGCATCCAGACTAGGGCCGTCGTCAACATGGCTGGGTACCTCAGTGATCCCGAGGGCTGTTCGTTGCGATACCACGCGGATCATCCCAACTCGAGTGCTGGCAACGGTGCTGTGATGCGTTGCGCTCCCGTCGCGATTTTCTGCTTGGACTCTCTTGAGCAACTGGTCGAAGTCTCCCGGGCCAGTGCCCGTGTGACTCACCATGATCCGCAGGCTCAGTCGTCGTGCGTGATTCTCAACTCCTGGATCCAAGCGGCAATCTGTCGCGGCGTTCGGGATGCCCGCGCAGAAGCCATTGCTTTGCTAAACGAGACAGAACGCTCAGTTTGGCACCGGCTGGAGGGGATCGATGCCTACGGAGAAGACGACATCATGAGCTCGGGCTACACCGTCCATACACTGGAAGCTGCAGCCTGGAGTTTCCTCACGACGGAATCCTATGAAGATGCGGTGATTCGGGCTGCGAACCTGGGCGACGACGCCGACACCGTGGCGGCGGTCTGCGGTGCACTCGCCGGTGCATTTTACGGATACGCGGCCATCCCGTCAAAGTGGCGGAGCCAACTTCAGAGCGAAGCCCGGATCCACGAGATTGCGTTAAGATTGAGCAGAGCGCATAGGTAAGAGATTACTTCTTCGCCCGCGCCGCCACTTTCTCCCCCACCCGCTCACTAACAATAAACGTCATCTTCCCTGTTTTTCCATCCGCGTCCACCACCACATGATCGCCGTGCAGCACCTCACCATCCAGAATTTTCAGCGCCAGCTGGTCCTGCACCAGCTTCTGAATCGCGCGTTTCAGCGGACGCGCTCCGAAGTTTGGATCGTACCCTTCGGTGAAGAGCAGTTCTTTGGCGGCGTCCGTCAACTCCAAAGAGATTTTGCGATCGGCCAGCAGGCGACGCAGGTCTTCAAGGCGCAGCTCGACGATCTTCACCAGCTGTTCCTTGCCCAGCGGATGGAAGATGATGATGTCGTCCACGCGATTCAGGAATTCGGGTTTGAAATGCCCATGCAGCGTCTCCATCACCTGCTTCGAGGCGCGCTCGAAGGCATCGGCGGAGCGAATGTTTTCCGACTGCAGATACGACGAGCCCAGGTTCGACGTCATGATGATGACCGTGTTCTTGAAGTCCACCTTGCGGCCCTTGCCGTCGGTGAGGCGGCCGTCATCCATAATCTGCAACAGGATGTTGAACACATCGGGGTGCGCTTTCTCGATTTCGTCGAACAGCACGACCGCGTAAGGATGCCGCCGCACCTGATCGGTGAGCTGTCCACCTTCGTCGTAGCCGACATATCCCGGAGGCGCGCCAATCAAACGCGACACAGCGTGCTTCTCCATGTATTCGGACATATCGATGCGCACCATCGCACGCTCGTCATCGAAAAGAAATTCGGCCAGTGCGCGCGCCAGTTCGGTTTTGCCAACGCCGGTCGGCCCCAGGAAAATAAACGAACCGATCGGCCGCTTCGGATCGCTCAGCCCGGCGCGCGAACGTCGGATGGCATTCGCTACGCGCTCAAGCGCCTCGTCCTGTCCGATGACGCGCAGGCGCAGCCGCTCTTCCATGTTGATGAGCTTCCTAACTTCGCCCTCAAGCATCTTGGAAACCGGAATGCCGGTCCACTTGGAAACGATGCGGGCTACATCTTCCTCATCGACTTCCTCTTTCAACATACGATGCCCGGACTTGCTGTCGATCTGAGCAGTGACTCTATTCAATTCCTCTTCAGTGTTGCGAATCAGCCCATAGCGGATCTGCGCCACGCGCTCTAGATTTCCTTTGCGCTCTTCAGCGGCTTCTTCGATCTTGAGCTGCTCGAGTTTTTCCTTCAGCGCGCGAGCTTTCGCAATAAGGTCCTTTTCCTGTTTCCACTTGGCTTTGAGCGCATTGGATTTTTCACGAATGCCGGCCAGTTCCTTCTCAACGTGGGCGAGGCGTTCTTTGGAATTCGCGTCGTCTTCCTTCTTCAGCGCCTGCTTTTCGATTTCCAGTTGCGTGGCCCGCCGTTCCAGCTGATCGATTTCCGTGGGCATGGAATCGATCTGGATGCGCAGCGAGGCGGCGGCCTCGTCGATCAAATCGATAGCTTTGTCGGGCAGGAAGCGGTCGGAAATGTAGCGGTGCGAGAGCGTCGCGGCCGCGACGATGGCCGAATCCTTGATGCGCACGCCATGATGCACTTCGTATTTTTCCTTCAGCCCGCGCAGGATGGCGATCGTGTCCTCGACATTCGGCTCGCCCACGAACACAATCTGGAAGCGGCGTTCGAGCGCGGCATCTTTCTCGATGTATTTGCGATACTCGTTGAGCGTGGTAGCTCCGATGGCGCGCAACTCGCCGCGGGCGAGCGCGGGCTTCAGCATGTTTGAGGCGTCGATCGAGCCTTCGGCGGCTCCGGCGCCAACGAGCGTGTGCAACTCGTCGATAAAGAGGATGATCTTGCCCTGCGAGTCTTCGATTTCCTTGAGTACAGCCTTCAGACGGTCTTCGAATTCGCCGCGATATTTCGCGCCCGCGAGCATGGCGCCCAAGTCGAGGGCGACGACGCGCTTGTTCTTCAGAACTTCAGGCACGTCGCCCGAAATGATGCGCTGCGCCAGGCCCTCGACGATGGCAGTCTTACCTACGCCCGGCTCGCCGATCAGCACTGGATTATTCTTGGTCCTCCGCGAAAGCACCTGCACGACCCGGCGAATTTCTTCATCGCGGCCGATCACGGGATCAAGCTTGCCGCGCCGCGCCTGTTCCGTCAGGTCGCGCGCATAGCGCTCCAGCGCCTGGTATTTTCCTTCCGGATTCTGGTCGGTGATACGCTGCGATCCTCGAACCGCAGTCAGAGCCTTCAAGATCGCATCATGCGTCGCGCCATGACGCGCGAGCAGTTCCTGCGCCGGATCGCGCCTCAGACTGGTCAATGCCAGCAGCATGTGCTCGGTCGAGACGTATTCGTCTTTGAAGGCATCCGCTTCTTTAAAAGATTTCTCCAGAAGTTGGTTGACCTGCGACGACATGGACGGCTGGTTCGCGCCGCTCGTGCCCGAGACTTTGGGCAACTTCTCAATTTCTTTGTAGACGTCGCTGAGCACGGCCTGCGGCCCGATGCCGATTTTTTCAAGCACGGGCGGAACGATGCCCTCGCGGTCTTCGACCAGGGCCGCCAGCAGATGTACAGGGGCCAGTTCCGGATTGCCATGCTCGGAGGCGAGCTCATTCGCGCGCTGGACTGCTTCCTGCGCCTTAACGGTAAATTTGTCCCAACGGATGGCCATCGGTCTCTACTCCTAATCTTTAGAAGTTTTACCAGTTACAAATTGCCAATTACAAATGAAGCGCGGGAGGCGCCGGTGCTGCCGCCTCCCGCTAAGTTTACAGTTCGTGTGGGGACGGGCGACTCGCCCGTCCCGCCGGACAAAACCCGGCAGTTGCCGTTACGCGGCTTTGGTGACGCTCTTCGGCTCTTTGCTTTCGAGCGTCTTCTCGCCGCCGACGTTTACCTTGATCTGCTTCGGCTTGGCTTCCGCTTTCTTCGCCAGCTTGACCTTCAACACTCCCTTGTCATAGTCCGCCTGAACATTTTCATGGTCTACCGTATTCGGGAGGGTGAAAGTGCGGGTGAAGCTGCCGTACTGACGCTCCACGCGCCGATAGTTCTCTTCCTTCTCTTCCTTCTCGAACTTGCGCTCGCCGTGCACGGTCAGCGTGTTGTTTTCGATGCGGACATCAATGTCCTTCTCGTCGATTCCCGGCACTTCGATTTTCAGGGTGATGTTGTGCTCGTCCTCGTAGACGTCCACGGGCGGGGCAAATGCGGTCGTGGTTAGCGATTCATCGTGCCCTTCCGGCCCACGGGGGTCGCGAAACAAACGGTTCATGCGGTCTTGTAGAGTGACGAACTCACGGAAAGGGTCATAACGCGTAATCAGAGTCATAACTTAAATCCTCCTTCTACTTCATTCGAGGAGCTTTTCTGAAGCTCCCCGATTTCGATTTAGTGTGATGCAAGCATGAAATCTTAGTGTATTATTGTCAAGTACATTATCTGCCTATTATTCAATTACTTACACTCAGTATTAGACACTTCAAGTAGCTGGTTTCGGGGACGTTGAGGAGCATTGGATGGTCCTTCGCCGCTCCGCGGTTTTCAATGACGCGAAAAGATTTGTGGGCATCGCGGGCGGCGTCGGCCACGACTTCGAAGAAGTCCGCGACCCCGACGTGGTACGAGCAGGAGCAGGTGACCAGAATCCCTCCCGGCCGCAGCATCTTCATGGCGCGCAGGTTCAGCTCCTTGTATCCGCCCAGGGCCTTTTCCAGGTCCCGCTTGGTCTTGGCAAACGCGGGCGGATCGAGAACGATGGTGTCGTAGCGCCGGCCGGAGGCGGAGTATTCTCGCAAGAGATCGAAGGCATTCGCCTCGATCCATTCCAGTTCGCGCCCGTTCAGAGCCGCGTTCTTTTCCGCCATTTCAAGCGCCGGACGCGAGCTATCCACGCCGGTGACGCTTGAACATTTTGCTGCGGTGTGCAGAGCGGAGTGCACGGCCGATTGCACAGCGAAGTGCAGCGCAAATCCGCCCTGATAGCAGAAAACGTCGAGCACTTCCCCATGCGCGTACTGCGCCGCCGCCGCGTAGTTCTCCCGCTGATCGAGAAACGCGCCGGTCTTCTGGCCTTCGAGGCCGTCGTAGAGGAAGCGCACGCCGCTGTTCATGGTGCTGTTCATGGCAAAGACAGTCGAACTCTTCTCTCCCCAAAGCAGTCGGGACGCAAGCGGCGGCAGTTGCTCGAGTTCTCGAATGCGAGCATCCACGCGCTCGACAATCCCCGCCGGTTGCAGTTCTTCGCGTAAGGTTTGCAGGATGACTTCGCGCACAGGTGCAGCGTCCATTGCCTGGGTGAGGATCTGAAGGCAGAGGACATCGTTATAGCGATCGACAATCAGGCCCGGCAAAAAATCACCTTCGCTGAAAATGACGCGGTAGGCATCGGTATTGGAAACCAGTTCCTTGCGGTAGCCGATACCGGCACGAATGCGTTCCGCGACCAGCGCAGGCAGATCGGCCACTGACCCGTGAGAGATCATGCGAATCGCGATCTGCGACGAAGAACTGTACAGCGCCGTTCCCAGAAATTTCCCGCTCTGATCGATGACGCGGACGAGCGAGCCGGGAGGCACGCCGGTGGCCTCGGCAAGATCCGAGCGATACACCCAAGGATGCCGCCCTTGTAGCCGTGCAACGCCACGGGCAGAAAGTTTGACGGAAGGCTCCGCGTGCTCGGGGGAGAAGCCAGGCTTTTTCGGCATGAACAGATGTTATAGCGAACCAATCTCGCGTAGGGACAGCCGCCCCCGGCTGTCCAAGCCGAGCGCAGCTCGGCAGCTGCCACAGCAACTTAACCGCGGAGCACGTTCCCATCCAAATTCCGTTTGCGTCGGCCCAGTTCTCCCCAGTTCGGCATCGCGCCAACACTCGCCGTCACCTCGCCCGACATCACCTTCTGCCACGCCGCCTGGAACTGCTCCATCTCGGGTGCGGTTCCAATCGTGATGCGCGCATACGTCGGCCACACCGGCCAGATCCGTCCGATAAATATATTTTGCTTTGCCATGGCATCAATCGCTGCCTTCGCCGGCCGTTTCGTGTCGAGCATGAAGCAGTTCGATTCCGAAGGAACGTAGGAGTATCCGTTTCGGTCGAGCCAGGCAAAGACCTCGCCGCGAGTGCGGGCGTTGATGCGCTTCCGCTCAGGCACCAGCTGCGCGTCTTTCAGGCTGGCCGATGCCGCAACGAGCGCCGTGATCGGCATGAAATTCCAGCCGCCGTAGTTTTCGATTTTCTCCAGCAGGTCTGGCCGGCCGAAGACGGCGCCACAGCGCAGGCCAGCCATCCCATAAATCTTCGAGAACGTACGCAGCAGGATCACGTCCTTGCCGGCTTTCACCAGATCCATCACCGAAATCGCGTCGGCAAAATGAATGTAGGCTTCATCCACCAGCACGATCGAACCCTTGGGCTTGTTCTCGACCAGGTATTCGATGTCGGAATGGCTGGTCAGCGTGCCCGTCGGATTGTTCGGGCTGCAGACATAGAACACGCCCGCATCGGGAGCCGCGGCTAGCATTGCCTTCACATCGTGGGCATAGCTTTTCGTCAACGGGACTTTCACCACTTTCGCGCCGACCGCATTGGCGGCGAACATTCCGGCTTCGTATCCGGGATCGGCAGTCACATAGCTGCGTTGCGGTGAGGCGAAAGCGGCAACCGTGTGATGCAGAGGCTCGCTCGATCCGGCATAGACGCGGACCTGTTCCACTTTCAGGCCTTCCATTTCCGCCAGCGTCTTCACCAGATCGTCAGTGAGCCAGTCGGAATAACGGCCGCCTTGCGGGACGATGGCGGCGGCCGCGTCGCGAGCTGAAGCGCTCGGCCCGAGCGGGTTCTCGTTCGCGTCAATCCGGATCGCATCTTTCGGAACGTTGTGCACGCGAGCGTGAGCCAGCATCGGTTCGGTCACAATGCGAAACGCCAGCGCAGCGGACGCGGCGGCAGACAGGCTGAGAAACGAACGGCGGGATGCGAAAGAAAGGCTGGGGTCGTTATTGTTATTGTTGGACATCACTCACCTCGTGGCCGCAATCTTACCGCAAAATCAATGAGGTTTCCTTCGTGGAACTTCGTGCCCTTGGTGGTTAAGGTTTCACAAACTGCGCCTCTTCAGATGTTCTAGCGGGCAGCCGTTTGTTCCGCCGGAGAGGTGGAATGGTCCTTATGCGCGCGGTGCTCGCGCCGGATGGCAAGAATATCTTTATGCAGAAGATCGAGCGCATTCGAAGGTATCTCGGAACCCCACTCGTCGATTTCTTTTTCGTCCCAATGGCCGTTGAGCCGGAGAGCTGCGTCGGTTAGGTCCTCGGGAAACGCCTGGCGGTAAGTTCCTTCGCGCAGCAGCACGCCGCCAACCTGGCGTCCAGTGTGCATTTCGTAGATGCGCCGGGTCGAATTGCCGCCGCTATTGGTGAACACCAGCAGCACTTCGCCTTCTTCGCCGTAATCCGGACGGTAGAACCACGCCTGCGGCTCATCGGCCTTGGGGCGCGCGCGTTTTCTCCCGGTAACGGTCACGACTTCCTGCTCCGGCTTCACTTCGTTCGCGGGATTGAAGTAATAGACTCTCGAGCACGACTCGCAGATCATGACCTTCTCGCCATTCCGCACTTCGTTGTAGGTCTGCGGACGCAGCATTACCTGGCAGCCCATGCATTTATGGTC
>WNEZ01000636.1_pt1 | contig 28228 bp, 17 predicted proteins | sample 5400521 | NCBI WGS metagenome assembly WNEZ01 (sample SAMN13153339, study PRJNA577476) | soil metagenome | isolation source: 120 cm saprolite under Douglas fir tree site 2 hole 1 replicate 1 | place: USA:California | collected 2015-04-18
TGCTGGCGATGGCGCTGCTCATGGCAGGAGCGCTGGCATTTAATTTTCTGCCGGTCGCGCCTTTGCCCCAGGTGGAGTTCCCCGTCATTCAGGTAGGAGCTGGACTGCCGGGCGCGAGTCCGGAGACCATGGCTTCGGCGGTGGCCACTCCGCTGGAACGTCAGTTCGGCCGCATCGCCGGCATCAATCAGATGACCTCGACCAGCCAGTTGGGGTCGACCAGCATCGTCCTGCAGTTCGATCTCAATCGCAACATCGATGCCGCCGGGCGCGACGTGCAAGCTGCCATCAACGCCGCCCGCAGCCAGCTTCCTGCCAATTTACCTGGCAATCCGAACTACCGGAAAGTAAACCCGGCGGATGCGCCCATTCTGATTCTGGCTCTGACTTCCGACATTCTGACCTTGCCGCGGATGTATGACGCCGCGGATTCGATCCTGTCGCAGAAGCTGGCACAGATCGAAGGAGTGGGTCAGGTGTTCGTAGGCGGCGGCGCCAAGCCCGCGGTGCGTGCCGAAGTAAATCCCACTTTACTGAACAAGCTGGGTGTGGGACTGGACACGGTTCGCACGGCACTGGGTTCGGCCAATGCCAATCGTCCTAAGGGAGAACTGGCCGGCCCGGTTAATGCCTGGACCATCGATGCCAACGATCAGATTTTTGTCGCCGACCAGTATCGCCGGCTGATCGTTTCCTACAACAATGGCGCCCCGGTGCGGCTGGGCGACGTGGCCAGCGTACAAGATTCGGTCGAAGACATTCGCAACGTCGGGCTTTCCAGCGGCAAGCCTGCGGTCCTGATCATCGTCTCTCGGCAGCCGGGCGCGAACATCATCGCGACCGTGGACCGGGTGCGCGCCGCTTTGCCCCAGCTCAAGGCGTCGATCTCGCCCGCCATCGACGTCAGCGTGGTTCTTGACCGCACCACCACGGTGCGCGCTTCGGTGCACGACATCGAGTTCACGCTGCTGATCTCGGTCATCCTGGTTATTCTGGTTGTTTTTGCGTTTCTTCGTACCTTCCGGGCCACTCTCATCCCCAGCGTTGCGGTTCCGTTATCGTTGATTGGAACTTTCGCAGTGATGTATCTGCTGGGCTACAGCCTGGACAATCTTTCCCTGATGGCCCTCGCCATTTCGACCGGCTTCGTGGTGGACGACGCTATCGTCGTGCTGGAAAACATCACCCGCCACATCGAGGAAGGCGTGCCTCCGGTGCCGGCCGCGTTTCAGGGCGCTCGTGAGATCGGGTTTACTGTCCTATCGATGAGCACCTCGCTGGTCGCGGTCTTCATCCCGATTCTGATGATGGGAGGCATCGTTGGCCGCTTGTTCCGGGAGTTCGCGGTCACCCTGAGCATTGCCATCATAGTTTCCCTGCTGGTGTCTCTCACGGTGACTCCGATGATGTGCGCGAAATTCCTGCGCTCAGCGGACAGGGAGAAGCACGGCCGCATTTACCGCTTCAGCGAAAAATTCTTCGACACCGTCCTCAGTCTTTATAGCCGCTCTTTGAAAGTTGTTCTTCGCCACCAGCCTCTCACTCTGCTGATCACGATTGCGACCGCCGCCCTGAGCTTTTATCTCTACATCATCGTCCCCAAGGGTTTCTTCCCGCAACAGGATACGGGGCGAATCCAGGGATCGGTGCAAGCCGCGCAGGACATTTCATTCGCGGCCATGAAGGAAAAGATGACGCAGTTTGTCACTCTGATCGTGAAGGACCCGGCGGTCGAAACCGTTGTGGGCTTTGCCGGCGGCAACACTTCGGCCAACCAGGGCCGCATGTTTATTACGCTGAAGCCGCTGTCCGAGCGCAAGATCAGCGCCGACCTGGTGATCGGCAGGCTGCGCCGCAAACTGGCGGTCGTACCCGGCGCGACCTTGTTCATGCAATCGGCTCAGGATCTCACCATTGGCGGCCGCCAGAGCCAGGCGCAATTTCAGTACACCCTGCAAGGCGAAAATCTCGATGACCTCAACCACTGGTCTCCGCTTCTGTTGGAAAAGCTGCGCTCGCTTCCTGAGCTTCGTGACGTGAACACGGATCAGCAGGACAAAGGCCTCGAAGCCACCGTGATTATCGATCGCGATACCGCGGCGCGCCTGGGAGTCGATGCCACGGACGTCGACAACGCTCTCTACGACGCCTTCGGCCAGCGCCAGGTCTCCATCATGTACAAACCACTGAACCAATATCACGTGGTCATGGAAGTCGCGCCGGAATTTTCGAAAAGCACAGAGTCGCTGCAGAACATCTACGTGCGCGCCGCCAACGGAACAGCCGTCCCGCTTTCGTCATTTGCACATTTCGGACCCTCCAACACCCCTCTGGCGGTGAGCCACCAGGGCCAATATCCTGCGGTGACGTTGTCGTTCAATCTGGCCCCCAATGTGTCGTTAGGTCAGGCAACCGACGCCATCAACAACGCCCAGCGTTCGATCAACTTTCCCACCACCATCGAAGCTGGCTTTCAGGGAACCGCAGCCGCCTTCCAATCCTCTCTAGCCAGCCAGCCGTGGCTGATTCTGGCTGCGTTGGTCACGGTGTATATCGTTCTAGGCGTGCTCTATGAAAGTTACATCCATCCCGTCACAATTCTTTCGACGCTACCCTCGGCCGGAGTGGGCGCAATTCTCGCATTGCTGGTGACTGGCAGTGAGTTGAACGTGATGGGAATGATCGGCATCATCCTGCTGATTGGCATCGTGAAAAAGAACGCCATCATGATGATTGACTTCGCGCTGGAGACGGAGCGGTCGGGCAAGGATTCCGCGGAGTCGATTTACGAAGCGTGCATTCGCCGCTTCCGGCCCATCATGATGACTACCATGGCCGCTCTGCTGGGCGGATTGCCCCTGGCTTTGGGGACAGGCACCGGGTCGGAGCTGCGCCGTCCGCTGGGCATCACCATTGTCGGCGGCTTGATCATGAGCCAGGCCCTCACTCTCTTCACCACTCCCGTCGTATACCTCTATCTCGATCGGCTGCGCTTGCGGTTTGGAAGCAAGCGCCACGCGGCCGATCCGAACCAGTTGCCGCCGCTCTCTCCGCGTCCAACGGCAGCCGATTAATTCCGTGTCATCCTGAGCACAGCAGACCGATTCGCCCGCGAATCGGTCTGCGGAGTCGAAGAACCCCTCGAGTAACGGCAGGGCTAGCGTAACGTGATTTCGCTGCGAACGGTGCGGTTTGCAGGTTCAGGGCGTCGGTGACCCCGGCAAACACCCAGGTCCCTCGACTGCGCGAATCATTCGCAAGCGAATGATTCGACTCCGCTCGGGATGACAAATCTTGGGGAATGGTTCGACCGCGCTCGGGCTGACTGCTTTTGAGAAATGATTTGCGACCCTGCTGCAATGACAAGCCTTGTGCGAACTCTCAGTGCCGGTGGCCGTGCCGATGCGGGTGGCTGTGAAGTTCGCCTGAGTCGTGGGCGTGGCGGTGGGCGTGGATCAGGTTTGTACTCAGAAGCAGCGCGTGATCATTCAAAATCTCCGCAGGCGTGCCCGCTGCAACGATGCGGCCGCGCTCGCAGACGTGGCAGCGGTCGGCAATATCTTCGATCAGGTCGAGATCGTGGGTTGCAGTGACTACCGTCTTTCGCCCGCCGCTGCAACTTACCAGGAAGTCGATCATCTGGCTTTCACTTTTGGGATCCAGCGCGGCGGTGGGTTCGTCCAGCAGTAAGACCTCTGGATCAAGAATCAGCACCGAGGCCAGGGCGACTCGCTTTTTTTCTCCCGTCGAGAGTTGATGAGGCGAGCGATCCTTCAGGTGCATGATTTCCATTTGCTCAAGCATTTCGGAGACCCGAAGGAGAATTTGATCCCTGGGCCACCGCATCTGCAAAGGGCCGAACGCGACTTCGTCAAAGACGGTGGGATTGAACAACTGGACGTCGGGATTCTGAAAGACCAGAGCCACACGCCGCCTGAAGTCGAACTCACAATCCCGGGTCTGCAACCGATTTTCGGTCAGAGGCTCGCCGCGGAATTGGACGCTGCCCCTCTGCGGAAAATAAAGCCCATCGAGGATGCTGAGCAGCGTCGATTTTCCGGAACCGTTGGCTCCGAGGAGAGCGACTCTTTCACCCGGCAGGATGGTGAGGTTCAGGCCATCCAGCGCGGTCACTTCATGATAGCGGTAGGTGACATCGCGCACTTCGAAGATGGGGACGGTCACGAATTATCCTCTTCTGCGCAATCTCCGCGGATTTTTCAACGGCCAAACCAGAAAGCGAGCAACGCAATTGCGCTAAGGAGTGTCAGCATCACCCAATCCAGCCAACTGGTCTGGAACTCATCCAGAACGTAAACCTCCCCCTGAAAACCGCGGGAACGCATGGCCAGATAAACGTCTCCGCTGAGCCGAAGGGTCTTCGACATCAGCACTCCGGCGCTTGCGGTCGCCATTTTCCGAAGCTCACGGCCATCCAACTGCCCGACCATCCTGCTCTTTCGCGATTCAAACATATCGTGCGCGGTGCGGAGCAATAAGAAGATATACCGGTAGGTCATGCCCAAGATCACCACCAGCACCGTCGGCAGCCGGAGCACGCGAAGCGCTTTCAGCACGTGGCTCCAGGGCGTGCACAGAATGAACACGACGGAGAACGTTGCAGCCGTCTGTGCACGCATGCTCAGGTAAATAGCGGCACGCAGTCCCGGCGCGGTGACCGTCCAGCCGAGAAGGGGCAGGCTGTAGATCGGACGGCCGGGAGTGAGGAACAGAGCCGGGACCGAAATGAAGCCGGTGAAAGCGAGCACCGCGAGCCATACCCTTTTTGCCAGCGTGCCGAGGGGCACTTTCGACAGCAATGCAATTGCAACGGCGATGGCAAAGAGCATAAAGACGACTCGCAACCGCCGAGTCAAGGCCGCGATCACGATCAAGGGCAGGAATGCCACAATTTTCACCCGAGGGTCGAGCCTCTGCAATAAGCCATTCTTCTTCGCGATTTCTTCGGCGTCGAAGGTGTGCTGCAGCGCGACGACAAATGAGGACAGACTGCGCTCAATGATCCCGCGGGACTTGGCGCTCATTGTCGTCCCTTGGTCAGACCGTTCCTTCGTCTGGCGAAAATCCAGCCTATCAGCAAGAAGAATCCCATGATGAGGCCGGTGCCGAACGTGGCGGACATCAGGTATCCGAAAGCGGGACGGCGGACAAACGGGGGCGCGTACTGAGGAAAGGGCGCACTCCACAATGATGAAAGCCGCTCTAACCCCTGCGGTTGCCGGACTGGAGGCGCGACATTGCCCGAGGCTGCCGCAATCTTTTCGCGCATTTCGGGGCGGGAAAAGTCACGCACGCTCCATTCGCCCCAGGCAGAGCCCGCCGCCAGAATGCCAAGCGGCGTCAAAAGCATGACCAGCGCCAATCGAATCCAGAGCGGCCTGGTCAGTCCCCAGTTAGTTTGGGAACGTGGCTGGCTGGCATCTCCCTCAGCATTTACCGAAGAGATTGGTCCCAGCAGCGAAGAATTGGTGCGCTGGAGATAAGCCACCACGCCGCCCGAAACGAAGAATTCCGCCAGGCCCGCGATGGTAAGGTGCCCGATCATCATCGCCGGAATCGCAATGTGCAGCGGGTAGGGCGCGTATAAAGGACCTCCGCCAACATCTTTGAAGAACAGAGGCTGAATTCCCAATTCGCATGCGGCTAAAAGCGCCGAGGCATTGATGGCCGCGTAACCCGCCAATGCAGCCGCCATCACCCGCCGGGAGGAGGTGAGCGCGGTCTTGCCCGCCACCAACCGGTAGACCATGTGAGCGACCAGAGAGCCCACAATCGCCATGTTGAAACAGTTCGCACCCAGCGTGGTGATCCCACCGTCGCCGAAAAACAAAGCTTGTATCAGCAACGCGATCGACAAGCAAAGCATCGAAGCCCACGGTCCCAGCACCACGGTGGCGGCTCCCACGCCCACGGCATGTCCCGTAGTCCCGCCCGGGAGGGGGACGTTGAACATCATGATGACGAAGCAAAACGCACTGGCGAGCGCCAACAGCGGGACCAGACGGCTGTTCAGCAGCCGTTTGACCCGGGCGAATGCCGCATACCAGAAAGGTACAGCGGCGCCGTAGAGCACGGCGCAGGTCGAAGGACTGAGATAGCCGTCAGGGATGTGCATGCGCTAACAGGCCGCACCGGCGACAAACGAAGCGTTCCAAATCGCCAGAGTAGCACATTTGTAGCCTTCGTGTTACGGGGACTGAGCGGATCCGGAAACGCGGCGGAGGCTATGTCGGTGGCGTTCCCCATGATGAGGATGATTCGGGCCGGTTAGCCGTCGGCACTATTGTGCGTATCCATCTTCCAACCCTGCGACACAATCCTTCGACTTACGAACTGCTTCCCTTCGCGCACCAAACTGATGGCTTTGAGGAGCTCCAGTCCCGCATCGGTCTTGGCGACATATCCGTGACCGCCCACGTTCAGCGCATCTTTCACCATTTGCAAGGAATCGTGCTGGCTCAGGAAGATGATCCTTGATTTTGGCGAGACGCGGCGGATTCGTCGCGCAGCTTCGATGCCGCTGATTCCGGGCAGGCTGATGTCCATAAGGATCAGGTCCGGTTGAAACTCTTCCGCTTTCTGCACCGCCTGCTCACCGTCTGCGGTCTCACAAACTACATTCAAAATGGGGTCGCCGGAAAGGAGTGCGCAGACAGCCCGTCTGACCACAGGATGATCCTCGACAACAAGAACGCGAATTACCGACATTTCAGACATTTCAGACATTCGACGAAGGCCGCACCCAACCAGCGATTCTATCGCACCTTGCCGCCCTCATCGATACATGACAATGTGTATTCCAGATACGGGAAAGCTTGTATTGACTTCAAATGTATTCAAGAAACAAGTGAACATTCTTCCTACGGTTCATTCCTTACGCCCGTCAGTAGAGACGGCACGTCTCGCAAAAAAGACGCCACATTCGACTCGTGAGCACCGCGGTGGGGAGGGCGGACGCCTGCACATACGCCGGCAGCCTAGTGACGATTTATCACCGCTTCCACCAGGTCGCCCAGTTGCTGCGCGGTAAACTGGTTGCCCTCGAGGTTCGCGGCCAGTTCCCCATGGCGATCGATGATGACGGTGTGCAGGGAATGGGTCATTAAACCTTCGTCCGTCCACGCCTCTACGCCAAACCTGCTGCACACTTGCCTGACGTCCGGTAGCGGCCCGGTGAGAAAGTGCCAGGTGCGAGCATCAGCCTTCCACGATTTGGCGGCGTCGGCCAAAAGTTCGGGCTGATCGTGTACTGGATCGAAACTAACTGTCAGCAGCACTAAATCGCGTCCCATGCGATCGGCGAAATGCTTTTGCAGGTTGGCAAAGTTGTTGGCCAGGCGGAAACAGAATTGCGGTAAGGCACAGCGAGTGTAGATAAAGTTGATGGCCACAACCTTGCCGGCGAATTGGCGCAGGGTGACCGGTTGCCGGTTCTGGTCGACCAATTTGAAATCCGGCACGGAGTCCCCGACGGACAGGGCCTTGGTTGTGGATGCAGCGGGCGCAACCAAGGCTTGCAGATTCTTCAACTGATGGGCCGTAAACGGATCCTGCTCCGCACTCTCGAATTTGCGGACGCGAATATTTTCGGCATCCAACGAATCCTGGCCTGGCACCAACGTGAAGTCGACCATCATCCCCGGTCGCAGGCTCATCAAGGCTTTGGGATCGCGCACAGAGAACGGCATGACCATAGCATCCATGTATCCGGGAATTGTCTGGCAGGACACAACCAGAGTCTGATGAGGCATGTCGACGTTGACAACCAGACCAGCCGCAGAATATCGCTGCGCGGCCCATCCCTCGCTCGTCCAGAGCAGACTCGCTGCGAAAGCAAGCAAAATCAGCAATGCCCTGTGTTTTCTCATTCTCGCATCATTCCCTAATGCCAATGCGCTGCTACCGGCTTGCGTTCTGGGTTCGACCACCGCTGGACTCAGATTCCCGCTTCGCCCCTCCCAGCCGGAAGGACTTCCGATCGAGCTTAGTGTAGTCCTTAGCCAACTCCTTGATCTCGATGAACTGGTTCTTGCCCACGTTCAGGAAAGTCTGGCGCGTGTTGCTGGTTGGCCACCAGACTTCCAGGTTCGTGATGCGCGCGGACTTGCCCAGCCCGATGTGCTGTTCCAGCGGCGATGCGCCAAAAGAGCCGCCACTGCTTACCGTGCGGTAAATTGAGCGTGTCCCCTGGCCTTCATTTTCCACTGTCACCGTGATGCGCACGCCGATGGCTGCCCGATTCGTCTTCACGCCGACTAGCCGGACGTTGATCCAGTCATTGTTGCTCCCGGGATTTTCGAAAAAGCGGAACGCGTGACTATCTCCAGGCGTGGCGCCCCCGATAACGGTCAAAATATCCTCGTCACCGTCGCGATCCATGTCGGCGAAGGCAACGCCGTGTCCTTTGTGCAGTTCGCCGGTGCCAGCGGAGGCCGTAACATCGACGAAAGATTTCCCTTCCCGGTTGCGAAGCAACACGCTGGGGACCACGGCGGTGTACGGCGACGCCCCGGAGCCCAGGTAAATATCGAGGAACCCGTCGTTATCGATGTCCCCGAAATTAGAGCCCATGGGCATGAAGATGCGGTCGAGGCCGACTTCCTTCGACACGTCCTTAAAAGTTCCGTTGCGTTGGTTCTTATACAGTTTCAGGCTTTCGGCATTTGTCGCAAGCCCGAGATAACTGCGCATGACCTCGTCGCTCGATCCGGCGTAGCTGCTCACGAACAGATCGGGCCAGCCATCGTTGTCGTAGTCGAAAAACCATGCGGGAAAGCTGGCCCACGGATCCTGTACGCCAGCGAGGCCGCCAACCTCAGTGAATGTGCGGTCGTGATTGTTGTGATACAGAAAGTTGTTGCCGTTGTAGTTGGAAAGATAGAAGTCTACATACCCGTCATTGTCGTAATCTCCCGCAACTACGGCCTTGGTGAATGCAGTGCGGTCTACACCCGCTGAATGCGCGATGTCCTCGAAGGTCCCATCGCCCTTGTTCCGGAAAAGCTGGGCCGGACCACTCTCGCTGCCCACGAACAGGTCGATGAAACCGTCGTTATCGATGTCGGCCCAGGCTCCCGCCTGGGTTGCGTTCGCTACAGCGGCGAGACCGCTCTCACGGGTAACGTCGGTAAAAGTTCCGTCGCAATGCCCTTGCAGGAGCGACATGCGCTGGGGAAACTCCCATCCGCCGCGCAGTACCAGAATGTCCAGGCATCCATCATTGTTGTAGTCCGCCTGGATCAGGTTTAGTCCGCCAAGTTGATCGGCGAGTCCGGATTTCGTGGACTGGTCTGTGAATGTTCCGTCCCCATTATTGTGGAAGTAGTGCATGGGCTCGCACACCCCCACGCTCGACGTGACCACATCCAGCAGTCCGTTGCTTTCGAAATCGTCCACAATGATCCCGCCCGCCATGGAAAACGTATTCATCCCGAGCATGGGAGCCACATCCACAAACCGGCCGACCTCTTCTTTGGATTCGAACGCCGTGGCCGGAATCAGATATTTCGCCGGAACCCCGGCGGGATAGCTTCCCAAAGTCAGATGAGCCATATTCAAGAGCCATTTCACTTCCTGATCGTCCGGCTTCTGCTCAAGATACTTCAGGAAATATTCGATCGCTTTTTGGGAGTCCGCTGTGTCTTGATACTTCGAACTGGCACGTGGAGGAAAGATGCATCGGTCGCGGGGATTGCGATAGGCGTCATTCTCCATTTCAGACTTATGCAAATAAGCGATTCCCAGCGCCTCCAGAAACTTGGGGATTGCCGCTGGCACAGCGTCGGTTGCGATCTGGTACGCGGCCTGCCATTGCCCGATCGCCTTATCCATGTTTCCCTGGTAGGCCTCGATTTGAGCCAGCGAATGATGCTCTCCTAGTACATCGTAAGGATGCAGTTCCGCATCGGCGGCAGACAGGCGTTTCCCCAACTGCTCGGTGGCCACGGCGAGCGACTGCTTCCGCGCCTCGCAGATGGCATGCAAATCCTGTTGCCACCCGGCGGGCTTGGGCAGGGCAGTGAAGACAGCATCCGCATCGTTGAGGCCGCCCACATTCAGCGCGTAGCGCACGCTGCCTCGGGCCGCCGTGGAAAGGGTCGGACGCGAGCTGTGGCTGTTCGCCGTGTCCGAGGGAGATAGCACTTTGAGGATGGCGTAGCCCTCGGAAATCTTGACGACGCCGGTGATTTGGCCAGGCCCGATTCCTTTTAATGCGTCGCGCAACTCTGCCCGCAGAGTCCCCGGACTTAGCGTTCCCAAGTAACCGCCAGTTGCCGCGCTTGGGTCAACGGATTTTTGTTTTGCCAGAGCCGCAAAATCCACTCCGCTCTTAAGCTGTTGCAGAATCCGCTCGGCTTCGGTTGAAGATTCCACCACGATGATTTGTACGTTGATCTCGCCCGATTTGTCTCCCTGCCAGGCCGCGGTGATCGGAGAGATCAACAGCGCGCACACAAAGGTTGCCACCAATCGCCACCGGAATTTCCCCGAGCATTTCATCGCAAAGAAGTTTCGCATCTTGTCCGAGGCGTCATCCTGAGAGGACTGCTTCAAACTGCGACAGTTCTTTATTACTTCCACTTACCTTGACCTTCGACAATCGTGATGTAGCGATCGATCGGCAGATCAGTGAAGCGTTCCTTCGCGTCGCTGGGCTGCGGCCAGGCCACTTCCAGCCAATCGATTTTCGTGTTTTTCGCCATGCCCAGCACCAGGCGCGGATCATGCGAGGACAGATAGCTTCCGCCGCCAACCTTTACCCGGGTCCGCTTCAGATCTCCGGCCTGATAGGTGACGCGCGCGCCGATTCCGTCCGGATTAGATTTTTTTCCTACAAGACTCACTCCGAGCCAGTGGTTCTGGGTACCGACCTGGTTGCGAAGCAATAGAGGCGCTGCGTCATTCACGGACACCAGGACGTCCAGCGCGCCATCGTTATCGAAGTCGCCGACAGCCATGCCTCGAGCAGAAAGAGGCTTCGCAAATACGGGACCGCTTTGCGCACTCACGTTCTGAAATTCCTTGCCGGTGTTGTGGAACAGCATCAGTGGCTCGCGGTAGGTCACGCCGGGGTGCAGAGTTTCGATCAGATCATCCGGATTTCCGTTCGCCAGAAACAGATCCAGGTTGCCATCGTTGTCGTAGTCAAAGAACTTCAATCCCCAGCCGCTCATCATTTTGGTCGCTTTCGCGATGCCGGTGGGCGAGGCCATATCGTCGAAGGTTTCGTCGTGGTTGTTTTGATAGATCGAGTACATCTCGCCGTCGATGTTGGCCACGAACAGGTCCATCCACCCATCTTGGTTGAAGTCAGCGGCATCCACTCCCATGCCGGAACGGGCCCGGCCCTCGGCGCTATAGGCCACGCCGGCCTGGTCAGCGATTTGATCAAAATGGCCATCACCCTGGTTGACGAACAGGAAGTTGGCCACGGTGTCGTTGGCGACAAACAGATCCATGCGCCCGTCGTTGTTGATGTCGGCGGCGACCACTCCCCACGCTTTGCCGGGATATTTCGCGATGCCGGACGGCTTGCTGACATCGGTGAAGGTGCCGTCGCCGTTGTTGTGAAAGAGCCAACTGGCCATCGGCCCATAGAGCCGTGGGATGCAGTACTCAGGCTTTCCTCCCGCGCCGCAGGGGCGATTCTTGGCTTTGTCAAAATCTACAAAGCGGCAAACGAAGAGATCGAGGCGGCCGTCGTTGTCATAGTCGAACCAGACCGCGCTTGAGGCCCAGCCCGGGGCCGCCACACCGGCTTTCTCCGTTACATCCGTGAAAGTCCCATCTCCGTTGTTGTGGTAGAGGATGCTCCGCCCGTATTGGGTGACGTAGAGGTCAGGAAAGCCGTCGCCGTCGTAGTCGCCGACTGCCACACCTTGGCCATAGCCACCACCGGCGACGCCTGCTTTTTCGGTGACATCGGAGAACGTACCATCGCGATTGTTGCGGTAGAGAGCGTTGCGCAGGGGCGGGTCAGGACTCAGAAAGTCGCACTTGCCGCTGTTAACCAGGTAAATGTCCATCCAGCCGTCGTTGTCGTAGTCGAGGAATGCACATCCGGCGCCGGTGGTTTCGGGCAGGTACTTCTCGAGCGATTTTCCTGCGGTGTGCGTCCACAGGATGCCGCTGGCAGAAGACGAAATCTCTGCAAACGCATAAACCGGATCGGGCAAGGCATCGGCGAAGCGCGATAATCCTGTGCAAACCAGGCTGCCAGCCATCCCCCACAGAAACTGGCGGCGGGAACACCCAATCGAGCCACGGGTTTGACGCGAGATCAGCTTGTTCAAATCCGTGAACCGTGTGCCCATGACCAAAAGAGGATGAAATCACCCACCGCCCGACGCGTGCTCAGTTCGGATTCTCCTGCGGTAACCCCGGCTGCGGCTCCGCACCCGGACCGTTCTGCTCGGTCATCTTCCGGTGAATGGCGAATTCCCTGTCGGCATCGGTCTGGCGCCCGCCGCGCCGGTACGCTACCGCGAGACTGTAGTGCGCGGTGGGATTCTGTGGTTCCAGCTTGACCGCAGTTTCAAGCGGAGGAATCGCTTCAGAATACTTTTTGACCGAAACCAGCGACGTGCCCAGATCGAGGAAGGCATCGCCAAAACCGGCATCGAGTTTCGCCGCCCGGGAAAAGTGCTGGATGGCCTCGTCCCACTGCTGGTTCTGCCGCGCCAGTGCGCCCAGCACATATTCCGCGCCGGCGTTGGATGGATCGATCTCCAGCTCCTGCTGGAACTCAGCCTTGGCTTGTTCCGCAACTGCCGGACTGAAATCGGGTTTGGAGAGCAGAATCCGCCCCAGCTTGTAGTGGATGCCCGGCATGCGCGGGTTTTCGCTCAAAATCTGGCGATATTCTTTTTCGGCTTCGTCCCACTTTCCCTGCACTTCGAGCGCTTCTGCGTTCAGCTGATGTGCCTGTGGAGAAGCCGGGGCGGTAGTGGCCAACTCCAGCGACGCCCGAGTCGAAAGGTCGGAATAAGTATGGACCGCAAGATAAAGGACGTCAGGATCGCGGGGAAATTCACGGTTCAGAAAACGCAGGAAATCGACCGCAGCTTCGGTCTCGCCGGTAGCCATGGCACAACGCACGCCTGCGAAGCCGGCGTCACGCTTCGATGCCGGATCCACGCCGTGCTGGGCGGCTTTCTTCAGCCCGGGAAGCGCCTCCTTGCAGTGTCCTGTTTTTGCCAGATTCACCGCTTGCTTCGCGGAGGATGCCGCATCAGGCGTTGGCGGCGTCTTCCTGGCAACCGCCTTTTCGGCAAGCGTTTTTTCGGTAACCTGGGCGTGGGATGCTACGCAGAGAAATCCAAAGACAAGAAAGAGAAGCAGAGGAGCGAGCGCCGGATGGAAGTATCTGGGCATAAAAAAACAGGCAGGCGCCGAAGCAGCGCCTGCCCAATCATACAACGGTCAAAAGTGGAATTTCAGAGCGAACTGAATGTTTCGTTCTCCTTGTCCGGTGGTGATCTGGCCAAAGGTTGAGCCCAACAACATGTTTGGCGCATTCAGAATCGGATGGTTGAACAGATTGATGAACTCCGAGCGGAACTCGAATCCTTTGTTTTCACTGATGGCGAATTCCTTGTGCACACCCAAGTCAACCTGAGCCAGCGTAGGTCCGCGAACTGAACCATTGTGGCAATCGCCGAAGGTGTTCAACCCAGGCACCGTGAACGCGCCCGGAGCAACCCATTGAATGCCGGTTTGCGATCCGGTGAGATGGGTCTTTGGATAGCTGGGCGCGCCGCCGCAGTCCGGTCGAGCGAACCCGAACGGACCGTTGCCGCCGGTTCCAGAGTTGTCAAAGAACGCTAGCCCTGCGGTCATCGCGTTCCCACTGTGAACGGTAATAATCGGACTAACTTCCCAACCACCCACAACTGCATTCGCCACGCGATTCATGTTCGCGCCCATCTTCTTGCCGTGGCCGAAAGGAAGCTGGTAGTTGGCATAGGCAGAAAGAATATGGGTTTGGTCGAAGTAGCAGGGACCCCATTCCGCCTTGCGATCGTAGATGTTCTGCCAGAACGACGCCGGCAGACTGGTCTGCGTGCCGCCCCAGCCACCACCGAAGTATCCGGTAGCGTCGGTCATGCACTTTGAGTAGGTGTATGCCACCTGGCCCTGCAGACCATTCGAGAAACGTTTTTGCAAGACTGCCTGCAGTGCGTTGTAGGCCTGGTTGGAGGCGGAGAAAGTAGCCAGAGCGGCCGGCAACCCGGTGAATTTAGCGCCGCCGCTGATCTCATCCCTGAGGGCGGGATTTCCCGCAAAAAATGGTCCGGGGGTCCCAACGCAGGGAGAGGGCGGAGTCGTAGGCGGGCAAGAACCCGGGGCGGCCAAAATACGCTGGGTAATAATCTCTGGCACCACCAGGTGAGCGCCGCGCTGGCCGACGTATCCGACCTGGAAGGTCATATCGTGGGTCAGCTGTTGCTGGACTGAAAGGTTCCATTGCTGCACGCTGGCCGGCCTGAGGTTCGGATCCCAGGGAAAGATTCTCACGCCGTTGTAGCAAGCCAGATCGGCCCCGGCGCAAAGAGGAGCAGGCGCCCCGAAGCCAGCCGTGGCGTTGCTTTTGGTGACTGAGGAGACGGCTGGAACGAATGGCCGGTTCTGGCTCATGCGAAGGTTGGAGCCCATCCCTTCCATGTAGGAAGAGACCGAGTAAGCGGCACGAACCACCCCTTTTCCCGCCAGAAAACCAGGGGTCCAGGCGAATCCAATTCGCGGCTGGTAGTTGCCGATGCCGTTGTAGGAGTTGACCAGCGCGCGGCTGTTGCCGCCCTGCCCGGCAACTTCGATCGCCCCGGTGAACAATCCGAAATTCACCATACGGTTATGAATTTCCGTCCAGGGAGTGTGATCCTCATAGCGCAGGCCGATGTTGACGGTCAGGTTGCTGGTGACGCGCCAGTCGTCCTGGACGTAGGCGGCATAGGTATCGCCGCGCATGCCCCATTCCTGACCAGCGCCCTGGCGTGCTCCCGTGGACACCAGACCCAGCCAGAAGTTGGCGGCATCCGACAGCGTCTGATCATTGGCGAAGTTCAAATGCCCCAGCACGCCGTCGTTTCCGGAGTACGCCGAATTTTCCCGCATACGCCAGTACTGGAAGCCGAGGTGAATGATATGACGGCCGCGGGTCCAGATCAGGCCTTCTGAAAGCTGCAAAGTTCCGTCCCCGAAATGCTGTTCGACGTCTTGCGTACCCAGGTTCAGGGCAGCATTAGCGAAGTTCAAACCCAAAATCCCAGGCGCCTGAGCGTTGCCACCGGCGATGCCGAGACTCTCGGAGAAGTTCCCCAGCCCCAGATCGGTATAACCAGAACTGAAGCGTACGTGGTTAATGCCAACCCGAAGGTCGTTCAATAGACTCGGATTGAAGCTGTGCGTCCAGGCGATGGAGACGTTTTCCCCGGGCTGCTCCGAGACATCCGGATTGGCCCGCGCCCCCAGCACAAACGTCTGGGTGAATGGATTGGACACGTGGAACTGTGAGTAACGGCCAAACACGTGATCCTTTTGTGAAAGGTTGAAATCAATCTTGATGTCGCCCTGATTGTTGTTGAGCTGATTTCCCACACCGCCGCTGAGGTTGGCGCCCACAGCGGTATCCACCTGGGCATGGGGATATTGAGATGAGGCAAATAGCGCGGCAGCCACAGGATTGATGGTGAATCCCGCGTTAGCCAGGTTGTTGAAGGGAATAATCGCATTCGTGGTCGGGTTATGCAGCTGAGTAGTTCCCTTTCCGCCTGTGCAAGTTCCTGTGCCGTCAAAGGCCCCGCCCGCCTCGGTGCACAGTTGACCGAAGTTCCCGGCGCGTTCGCTATCGGTAAAAACCTGGTACCGGGTGGTGGTCTGGGGGTGATCGAAGCGCTGCCCCTGATAGTCGGCGAAGAAGAACAGCTTGTCCTTTACGATCGGGCCGCCGATAGTGGCGCCAAACATGTTCCAGCGCAGCTGCGGCTTTTTGCCCACGCCGTTGGGTTCCTGCACCAGCGGGTTCGGGTTCGCGGCTCCGATGGTCAAGCCGTTTTGCCAGGTATTCGCATTCAGGATGTCATTACGGAAGAACTCAAAGGCCGAACCGTGAAACCTGTTTGATCCGGACTTGATGGTGGTGTTGACGATGCCACCCTGATACTGGCCGAATTCCGCCGACGCATTCTGCGTGATGAGGTTGAATTCCTGGATCGCGTCCACGCTGGGCTGGTAGGCAACCTCATTGTTGATGTTCTCCTGGTTGTCCACGCCATCAAGCAGAAACGAGTTGGCCTGCTCGCGGTTGCCGTTGATGTAAGGGCGGCCGGAAGTTGTCATCGACTGGGCTTGCGTCAGCCCCTGAGGATTGACCGTCGTGACCCCAGGCGCGAGCAGCGTCAATTGAATATAGTTGCGCGAGGCCAGTGGCAGGCTTTCGTTGGTCTTGGAGTCGATGATGGTGCTGATCTCAGTGCTCTGCGTCTGCAGCAGGGGCGCAGCGCTCGTCACCTCGACCGTCTCCGAGACCTGGCCCACTTTCATCTGCACGTCAATGCGCGCCGTCTGGTTGAGCACCAGGGTAAAGGCGGAAACCGCCGCCGTCTGGAAGCCCTTGGCTGCGACCTTGACCTCGTAGTTTCCGACTGGAACCCGGGGCAAGCTGTAGGCGCCGGTATCGTTAGTGGTGGCGATCCACGGGACTCCCCGGTCAACATCGTTAGCGGTCACGGTGGCTCCCGGTATAGGAGCGCCGCTCGGATCCGTGACCGTTCCCACGATGGCGGCGGTCACCTGCTGGCTCCACGCAGTTTGCGCCGCGAAACCAACAACCACGGCCAGCATCAAAAGTCCCAGTCCAACTCTGACTGAATGTCGCATCACAAAACCTCCTGAAAGACGCTTCGGTCGATCTCCATCCCCACAGCGGCCCAAACCACGAAAAAAGGCAATGCAGATGCTATATAGCAGGCAAAATATGGAAGTCAAGAAAAAAATGCGACGGACCCCATTTATTTGCGGATCGACCTTGAAACACTCTATAGCAAACAGCCGGATATTGGGGCCGGTCAGTTATGAAAAATGGAAGCGGCGGGAGCAGGTCCTCCACGATTTGGTATATCGATTTTATCGATGATAGAGCCTGTCCTGCGTGGTATACCCGAGGGCATGCGAGCTTTTTCGCGAAAATACTATGCAATCAACTGGACTCCCTCACCAACCGATGGCATACTGACGCTATATAGCGGTATCGGGGAAGAAAATCAGTGTGGGGACATGGGCGGGTAAGAATATTGTTTTCTGTAATGTCCACTACGCTCTATAGCAGTGATTGACAGTTTGTTTGCTACGTGAACGGGATAGCTTGATGCCAACCACTCACAGCAACGGAACGCCAGCCTACAAGAGGATCCGGGCTGCAATCCTGAAACGCATCGATGCGGGGCAGTTGAAAGCCGGAGACCCGGTGGACTCCGAGCGCGAGCTGGCCAGAATTCACAAAGTGAGTCTCATGACGGCCCGGCACGCACTGGCGACGCTGGAAAAAGAAGGAACGGTGGAACGCCGCCGCGGCGCCGGAACTTTCGTTGCTCCCCCCAAAATTCATTTCAACAAGCTGATGAGTTATACCGAGCAAATGGCCAGCCGCGGCCTGGCGGCGTGCTCGCGCCTTCTGTGCAATAAGGTTGTGGACGGTGCTCCGGATATCGCCGCGCGGCTGGCTTTGCCGCTCAACAGCCGCATGATCAAAGTAGAACGCCTCCGGCATGCCGCCAATGAGCCCTTCGCCCTGGAGGCCTGCTACCTCTCCGCCGACGATTTTGCCGGGCTGGTTCGAGCCCCTTTGGAGCGCGGTTCCCTGTTTTCCATACTGGCGCGTGACTACGGTTTGGAAGTGGCTCATGCCGATGAAGAAGTCGACGCCACCGCCGCCGATTCCAGGACCGGAGACCTGCTGGCGCTGCAGCGAGGAGCTCCTCTGCTCAGGATCCGGCAAGTCATTTACGCAACCAACGGCAGGCCGACGGTCTACATGCTGGGCTTGTACCGCTCCGATCGTCACACCCTTCTGATCCGCAGATTCCGCAACGGAATATGATGGACTGCGGGCTCGGACTTACGACGTCAGAATTGCTTGCCGAAGTCTGAAGTACGAAGTCTGACATCCCCACGCTAACCAGGATGCTTATCACGAGAATCATCCCGGTCGTACTACTGGCCGTCGTAGCTTCTTTGCCCGCGCGCGCCGTCTCACCGCAACTGAGTTCTCCGCCGGACGTCCATTCGTCGATTCCCCCGGCCTCGTCCGAAAACAAGTCTGGGGCACCCGGCGACTATGTCGGCGACGCCGCGTGCGCTTCATGCCATCAGGAAAAGGTTGATGGATTCCTGCGCACCGCTCACCATCGTACCTCGCAGGTGGCGGACAGGAATTCCATCGCCGGCAAATTCGACGAAGGCGAAAATATTCTGAAGACGTCGAATCCTGAGCTGTTTTTTAAAATGGAAGCGAATGACCGAGGCTTCTTCCAGACGGCCGTGACCGGAATCCCGCCGGACACAGCTTCACGAAGCGAGCGCTTCGACCTGGTGATCGGTTCCGGAGGCAAAGGCCAGACCTATTTGTACTGGAAGGGGGATCAGCTGTTCCAGCTTCCAGTCACCTACTGGACGGAACTGGGACAATGGGTGAACAGCCCGGGATACAGGGATGGTGTCGCAGATTTCAGCCGCCGCGTTCCTCCTCGATGCCTCGATTGCCATGACAGCTATTTCGAGTCGCTCCCGCCGCCGCTGAATCGCTACCGCAACAGCGGCTTTACGTTGGGTATTTCCTGCGAGAAGTGCCATGGTCCGGGTCGAGAGCACATCGCCCGTCAAAACTCACCACAGACTGGCCCGTCAGCACAGTTCATCGTGAATCCTGCAAGATTGTCCCGTGACCGCCAGGTCGATTTGTGTGCCCTGTGTCACGCCGGCATTGGAGAACTGAAGGCTCCGCCATTCACCTATGTTCCGGGAGAAGCCTTGGACAAATATCTCGACCTTCCGCATCTCGACCCGAATGCCAACATTGATGTTCACGGCAGCCAGGTGGAGCTTCTGAAGAAGAGCCGCTGCTACCAGTCCCCTGCCAGCATGACTTGTTCCACCTGCCACAATGTGCACGTGCGCCAGCACGACTTGGCTGCATTCTCGGATCGCTGTCTTTCGTGTCACAAAATCGAAAATTGTGGCGTCTATCCGAAGCTGGGTCGCGAAATTGCCCGTAATTGTATCGATTGCCACATGCCCAACCAGCAAACCAATCTGATTGTTTCTGATTCCAACGGGAAAAAAGTAAAACCGCAAGTGCGCAATCACTGGATCAAAATCTATCCCGGAAACTAGGCAGCCGGAAGCATAGCGAACTGTGTAGGGACGGGGCTCTGCCCCGTCCAGGGCGGGCTCGGCTCGCCAGGTTTTGTTGGATCACTCTGTTGGATCATTCGAAAGGTTCGTCGGGTCATCGCGAGCGACGCTCCGAGCCGCGCTTGCGCGGTGAGGACAAGCCGAGGGACCTGGGTTTCGTAGCACCCATGCCGTCCGTGACAACGCCGGCAAGTTTGCTCGGGATGACATGTTGTGACCGAATCCGAATTAACACAGGTGAAGAAGGTGCTCGTTGACGCGATCCAAGCCTAGCGGAATCTGCGGATCAGCAGCGTGTGTCGATCAGAGCGGTAAAAGCCCAGCACGTAGATAGTGGCTTTACCTTTGGTGGAATAAATGACCTGGCGAATCCGCAACAGGGGCGCGCCTCGCGGCACGGCGAGTAATTCCGCCGTCCTCGGATCCGCGGCAGTCGCGTCCACTTCTTCATCCGCGTGCGCCAACTCGACGCCGAAATCGTGTTCCAGAGTTGCAAACAGCGAGCTTCGTCCCAGCGGCGCGGAAACCAGGCCACCAAATTCTTCGGCCGACAGGTAGCAGGCCTCCAGAGCGAAAGGCTCATTGGCAGCATGCCGGAGGCGTTCCACCTTGACCAGGCGGCTGTTGGGAGGCACCGCAATTCGCGCCGCAATCTCCGGCTCATAGTCGATGATCTTGCAGTACAGAAGCTGGGACGCGGCCACCAGGCCGCGGCTGGCCATTTGCTCGGAGTAACTCATCAGCTTGTTGAAATGGATTTTGGGAGGCGCCACAAACGTTCCGGCGCCGCGCCGCCGCTCCACCACGCCCTCGCGCTCCAGCGAAGTCAGGGCGTGACGTGCGGTCATCAGGCTTACCCGATGAATGCGGGCCAGCTCTCTTTCGGAATCGACCACGTCTCCGGGCTTCAGCTGTCCAGCCTCGATGCGCTTCCAGATGACACTCCGTATCCTCTTATATGCCGGAGTGCCATTGCGACCGTTCTGTGCCATGAATTCTCCGGGGTCAGTATATAACGCAAGAACCACGCGAACGCGAGGCGGTCACCACCGGTGTGCACGACTTGGCAATGGATCACGCCACACCGCAGGCCGAAATTTGATCGGAACTACTAGCCCGCCTTACGATGCGAAGCCGATGAACGCGAGCGCGCCGCGGCCAAAGCCTGATGGGCCGCGCCCCAGACTGGCGCATCCTCATTCAGAACCACGTAGATCGGAATACGCGCCAGCACCGGAGAGAACTTGGTCTTGTCGCAGAACGCACGGTAGAAGGTGCCATCTTTCATCTTGGACAGAATCTTCGGCGCGATCCCGCCCGCCACATAGACGCCGCCGAGGGCCAGCGCGCGCAATGCCAGATTTCCCGCCTCGGAGCCATACGCTTCCGTCCAAAGATCCAGCGTTGCCACACAAACCGGGCAGGAGTGGGTGCAAGCTTTCTCGCTGATCTCACGGGCGGGATCGGCGCCGGAGCCCTCGAAGGAGGGATGACGGACGTTGGCATCCAGAAATTCGTGGATGGCGCGAATTCCTCTGCCTGAAATAACGTCTTCACAACAGACATGAGGGAGACGCTTTTTCAGGTAAATAAGAAGCTGAATCTCGCGATCAGTTCGCGGCGCAAAGTCCGCCAGGCCGCCCTCGGAAGGAAAGACGCGGTATTGCGTGCCATCCCAGAGCAGAAGCGCCTCGCCCAGGCCGGTCCCAGCTGCCATCAGCGCCCGGGTCGCGTTCGGTTGTAAAACTCCTGGGTTCAGCACGGACAAGTCCTTTGCGGGAAGCTTGTCCAGGCTCCATGCCGTGGCGACGACATCATTGAGCAGAACGATGTTTTCCGGATTCACATCGAGCCGCCGCGCCAGTTCCGGCGGACTCAGCGTCCAGGGCAAATTGTTGGCGTGCAGTTGACCCTCGACCACCGCTCCCGCCACGCCAAACCCCACCCCGCTGATTCGGTCACTGGCGGCGTTGGGGACATGCTCGGCGGCTTGCTTACGAAAATGTTCGATCACATCTTCGAGTCGGGAAAAGTCACGGGTGGCGTAGCGGCGCTGGAAAATCGGCTGCAATGTGGCTCCGCCTGCTTCCTGAAACATCGCCAGGTTGCACTTGGTGCCGCCAATGTCTCCTGCCAGAATCATGGTCGCGAACTCATTTGGGCTCGTCGGGGATTGTGGCTGGCGCGGATTCCCGCCACCACGGCCCTCTCCGCAGGGCGGGTTCGTTCGCAGGAGCGCTCTGCCGAGGAGATTATAGCTGGTTCTGCTGCTCGCGAGACTTGTCGTAGGTCGAAAAGTCGGTTAGCCGGAAACTCATTGTCAGACAGCAACATAGTCGCGACGAAACGCGTTCCCCACCTTACCAGCACTGGTCCCAGCCCCTCCATGCCACGGGAGATTGGCCAAGCGTTCTTCTCGAGCCCGCCCAACTGCAAAGCCATTCACAGCGAATTCCTTCGCGCGATGTTGCCCAGCACGGCAGCACTGGGCTTAATCGTTCTCCGTTGCGTGACCCGGTCCACCGCAACGATTCCGAACTTCGGTTCGTAGCCGGACATCCATTCGAAGTTATCCAGCAGGGACCAGGCAACGTAGCCGCGCGCATCCACGCCATCGTCGATGGCGCGCTTCAAACCGGCCAGGGCCCGCTGCACATATTCGACGCGCCGGCTGTCGTCATCGGTGGAAATTCCATTTTCCGTGACGATGATGGGCACAGCTGCTTCCTTGCTGGCGTAGCGAACCACATGCTCAACACATTCGGGATAGAACTCCCAACCCACCTGCGTGGTCTCGGCGCCTTTCGGGGGAGGCAAATCTTTTTTCCCGACCAGTGTTCGTGAATAAGTCTGCACCCCGAGATAGTCGCACTGTTTTGCAACCTCCAGCCACGGGGCATAAACATCGGCGCGCTTCGCTGCAAGGTGATCGTCCTCGGGCGCCGGCTGATCGTCGGACATCGCCAGGTTGAAGCCCACAGGCATGTCGCTGCGGACGGACTTCATCGCACCTTTACCCTTGTGATGAGCTGCCAGCAGCCCATCGCGGATCTTCTTAGCATCTCCCGCAAAGAAGTTCGCGAACTCCGGTGTGTTGAGTTGCTTGCGTATTTTACCGAGACTGCCCTGGAGGGACTCCGCCAGATTCGTTCCTTGCGGTCCCGGCAAAGTAATCCAGTTTAGCAATTGGGGGATGTCCGGTTCGTTGAAGGTCGAGGCATATCCTACAAGATCTCCCAGATGCCTCGTTGCTTTCTCGCAGAAACGTGCGTAAAGATCGGGGGCGGCCGGATTCTGCCATCCTCCCTTGAAGGCGAACCAGCGTGGAGTGCTGAAGTGCGAATAAGTCAGCAGCGTCGTTAAATGATGCTCGCGGCAAGTGGCCAGCATGCGCCGGTAATGCTCCAGCTCGGCGTTGGAAAAGAATCCTTCTTCCGGTTCGATTCGTGACCATTCCAAAGAAAAGCGGTAGGTGTTGAAGCCCAGGTCGGCCAGCATGCCTATATCTTGCGGATAGAGATGATAGTGATCGCAGGCGTCGCCGGAGGGTTCCTTGAACATGCTGTCGGGCAAGTGTTCGATCAGCCAGAGATCGCTGCTGGTATTGTTGCCCTCTACCTGATGTCCGGCGGTCGCGCAGCCCCACAGGAACTTGTCGGGAAAGGCTTTGGTCTTATCGGCTGAGCCCGAGGCAGAAGACGGGGTCGGTTTTTCGCCGTCGCCCGTCCGGGCCAGGGATCTGCTCCCGATCATTCCCGCGACGGTAGCGGCAGAGGCGCCTCGCAACAGGGTGCGCCGGCTTATAGCTTTCACTGCCGATTCCGCAAAAGGCTGTTGTCCTTCTTTCATATCTGCACCCCGCTCCCTGGAATGTTGACAACTGGTGCAACTGCAACAGATCAACCAAGTGGGACTGAGGAAAGCCTCAAACCCTAACCTCTCAAACCCAGCCGCCATCGATCACATAGCTTTGACTTGTAATTCCACTGCTGTCATCTGCGCCCAGAAAAAGCACAAGTCGAGCAACCTCTTCCGGCAAGATCATCCTCTTCAGTGCCTGGTTGCTGAGAATCTCAGCCTTGTATTCGTCGGTAAACCACAATTGCTTTTGTCGCTCGGTAAGGATGGCACCGGGCAGAACACAGTTTACGCGAATGTTGTCGGCCCCGAGTTCATGGGCCAGAGTGCGCGTGAGCCCAACGATCGCGGCCTTGGCCGTGACATAGACTGGCAACCCGGTCGACGGAATCACCCAGCTGATGGAACTCAAGTTGATGATGGATCCGCGGCCCGCTTTCTTCATTTCCGGAATCACCGCCTGACTTACGAAAAACTGGTGCTTGAGATTCACCGCCATCGACTGATCCCAGTATTCCGGGGTTACCGCCTCCACGGAATGGCGAGCATCGTGCGCCGCATTGTTGACCAGCACGTCGACGGTCTTGAATTCCGCAATGATCCTTTGCATGCAGTCACGAAGGGCTTCAACGTCGGTAAGATCACAGTGAAGAAAGTGAACCTCGGTGTTGCCGTTCGCGCTGATCCTGTTCGCAAGTTGGATTCCGGCTTCTCTCTGGATGTCCAGAAAAGCCACTTCCGCACCCTGGGAGGCAAACTGCTCCACGATCTTTTCGCCGATACCGCTGGCCCCGCCGGTCACGACCACAACCCGGTCGCGCAGGCTGGGGTAAGATCCGTATTCTATCTCCCGATCTTCTCTCATGTCGTTTAGTAGGTTGCACGTCCTCCGCTCAGGTCGAATACCGCTCCCGTTGTGAAAGAATTCTCTTCGGACACCATCCATGCCACCATGGCTGCGATCTCATCGACTTCGAGAAAGCGTCCGCGGGGAATTCTGGACAGCATGTAGTCGACATGCTCCTGAGACATCTGATCAAAGATTCGCGTGCGCGCGGCTGCTGGCGTGATGCAGTTGACCGCAATGTTGTGCTCTGCCACTTCCTTCCCTAGTGACTTGGTCAAGGCGATCACGCCAGCCTTGGCCGCGCTGTAGGCACAGGCGTTCGGATTTCCTTCCTTGCCGGCGATCGATGACACGGTGACGATCCGGCCATACTTCTGCTGAAGCATGAAGGGCAGGACCGCACGGCAGCACAAGAATACTCCGGTCAAATCCACATCGATGATTTGCCTCCAAACGTCCACAGGGTATTCCCAGCCCTTCAGGTTCGGGCCGGCAATCCCGGCGTTGGCAACCAGAATATCGATCTTTCCAAATTTTCCCGCGGCCGACGCCGCGGCTCCAGCGACACTCTCGGCATCGGTAACGTCTACGGTCACGCCGTCGACCACGCCGCCGGCGCCAAGTTCGGCCACGGCGGAGGCGAGCAAATCCTTGTCCCGGTCCCACAAAGTGACAGAAGCACCCGAGGATAGAAAACGCCGCGCGACGGAAAGGCCAATGCCCTGGGCTCCGCCGGTCACGATGGCGTGACGATTTGTCAGGTCTATGTTGTTCATTTGGTATTACTGAGCATCAACGTCATTAGCCGGAGTTGCTTTTAGCCAATCGGTTTCGCTCTCGCTATCCGCCCTCTGGCGATGCGAAGTCTCCCTTTCCCTTCCCATCCACCTGAGCGAGTCGGTCGCGGATTGCGGCAACTGAGCCTGCCACCGGGGTCGGGCTGGGCTAACCCTTCTGCCGGCGCGGTTCCGATTTGAGGGTTTGACCTCCTTCGCCACATGCCTTCTTTTCGCCTGTTCCCCGGCGAATGTCAAGGAGGTCTGTAGCGGGATGGGACAGAGCGGACTGGTCTGCATCTTGTGTCTTTTGCCGCAACTGCTTTCACCTTCGCGGCTCTCCTTGCGCCTCTCAAGCTCCGTATCCTCCGAAATCCTTGACCCTGGCGCCTTTCAAGAGATGGCGATCCATTTGCAGGAGATGGTGCGGATAGGTGCCCTTTGCAGAGGTTCGCTCCCCAGGACTCGGTACAAAATCAGCTCTTTGTCCATTTTGGGTTGCGGGAGAACCCCTTTGGATGTACCCCCGACCCCCGCTTCCTCTTCCACAGCGAGACTCACCGGGAAGCGCTCGCTTCATTGATCAACGGGGTCGATTTTGAGTTCGGCTTCCAGGTGCTGGTCGCGCAACCCGGTATGGGCAAGACCACTCTGCTTTTTAATTTCCTGGAAAGATTTCGCGCTGCTGCGTATACCGCATTCCTGTTTCAACCGCAGCTTGAACCGTGCGAACTGCTGCAGTCGCTGCTGTTCGAACTGGGAGAAAGTTCCGAAGATACGTCCGTGCGTAAATTGTCCGAGCAGCTTAACCAGTTGCTGGGCCGTGCCGCAGCAGAACACAAGCGTGTAATTGTGGTTGTGGACGAAGCCCAGAACCTCGATTTCGCGGTGCTGGAAACCATCCGTCAACTCTCGAATTTCGAAACTCCCCAGGCCAAGCTGATGCAAATCGTTCTGGCCGGACAACCGCAGTTGGTGAAGAAACTGGCGGCACCGGAACAGGAACAGTTGCGCCAGCGGATTTCTAGCATTGCCCGGTTGAGGCCGCTGACGTTGAGCGAGACCCGAGCGTACATCAATCACCGCCTTCGAATCGCGGGATACCGGGAAACTGACCTCTTCACCCCAGGTGCGGTGCGCAATATCTGGGAAAACGGCAAGGGCGTCCCCCGCAATATCAACACCCTGTGCTTCAATGCCATGCTGCTGGGATCTGCGGGATACAAAAAATTTATTGACGAAACCATTCTCGAAGAGGCCGCCCGAGACCTGGACATGTCCAGCGTCCTGGCTGACATGTATCGTATGGAGCCGTCGCTCGTGGTTTCGCAGCCTAACAGCAAAGTTCAGCCGATCAGGGAAACAATCTCTTCGGCGACGGAGAATGCGGCACTAGTGAACCCGGCCGCAGCCCAGGACAGCCTCTCGCCGAAAGCGAAAATCGACCCTGCAGCTACCCCCTCCTGCGATGGGAACATTAGTGGCCCAAGTGAACATATTCCGTTGGCGCTGGTTGAAGCCATCATGCGGATCAGCCAGACCCTTGAGGAGCAGAAGGTCCTCTTGTCGGCACAATCGGTCGCCTCTGCGGCATCGCCTCCGGCAACTGTTCCCGTCCCGGCAGCGACCGTCTCCGCGGCAGGTGCGCCGCTAGTCCAGCTAGAGCGCCCGAGTGAAGACCTTAAAATCTCAGGCCAGGCGCCTCAACCCCAGCCCTCAGCGCCGGGTCCAAAAGCAGCGGCGCCAATTCGCACTGACAGTCTAGTCGACGCGAAAAAGGAATCGCCGCCCAAGCCGGAGACAGGCATCTCCTCCGAGCAAAAAACGGCCTCCGTCAAGGCGTCGCAGCCGGAAAAAATCACCGTGGAGAAAAGCATTCTCCCGGAAGTGCAGATCGTGCGCCGCGATCATCCCGGGGCACAGAAGCCTCCTGAAAGGGTGCGCTCCTGGATGAAAGCTCTAGCTTTGGCAGCGGTCGCCTGCGTTCTGATCATCGCGGTCGTCGAAGCATTGCCGCGGCAGGATCCGGCGCAGGCCAATGCCGGCGAACCTGGTCGGTCCACCTCGGAGGAAATCGACTCCGCTTCAGGTCATTCGGTAGTCCCTGGATCGCCCACCTCGCCCAAGGATGGGCCCATACGACCATTTCAAGGCACCGCTGTCACCTCGCACGCTACACGAAAGGCTGGCTCCGATGATTTCAACGACGTGACCGTCCGGAAGTTTCCGGCGGAGCCGGTTGTCAAGCCCCGAACTTCGACCGACCTGCAAGCCTCACAAAACATTTTCTTCGACCAGGACAGCGCCGTAGTCGCCGAGCAGTACCGTCTTGCCCTGCAGCAGGTTGCCGACGCGCTTGCGAAAGATCCTGAGGCCACCGCGATTCTCGAGGGCCACACGGACGATTCCGGCCCCGAGTACTACAACCTGGACCTCTCCAGTCGCCGGGCCATCGCCGTGCGTGAGGCGCTAGTCAATGACTTCAATGTACCCGGCACGCGGCTCACCACGATAGGCTCGGGATCGGCAGCTCCGGTTCAGCCGAATTCCAGCGCCGACGGGCGCGCACGGAATCGCTGCGTGTCAGTCCGCCTCGTACGGCTGCGCGAATAATCAGGGCGGCGGGGTTTAGATTTGGCGAGCGCTCCGGAATCTCGGCTTAGCGAGAAGTCCTGCAGAATTTTACTTGCCTGAGCATGATCATTCCGGAGGGTCAGACCGTTACTTCATTGGCGACATGTTACGAGGTAGTTGGCCACAAGAACGGCTAGGCACAACGTTTCATCATCTCCGACAATTCTTGCTTAATTCCCAAGAGGCGTCCCTGCCGCAACGCGTGGGCTGATTTGTCCAGCACCGTATGCTGACTCTTAACCCAATACCGGGCATTTATAACTCTTATTTCACTAATTGCCTGCCTCATAGTGGCGAGGCGCTCCGAAATGTTAGCGTCTATCATGATTACGATCATACGCTTTTATCGTGGTGTCCACCTAAACGCTGTTGAACACCGCCTTTCTGAGCGCTGGAATAGTGGAAGACATGGTCAGAGCACTCCCCTCTCTCGCTCCAGAGCGAAGCGCAGCCTCACCGTTGAACCGGGGCATCCCGGCAAAAGCCGCGAAAACAGGCCGTTCTGAACGCAACCCCCGTTATTTCATGTATAAATGCGGAACAGGGTTTCTCGATTCTCCGCAGAGGAATCCGGAGACGAAGAAACAACACGGGCGTGAATGGGATGTTGGTTCGCCAGTGAGTCTCGGGCACTGGAGACTGCATGTTTCTGGATCGAACGGTCGGTTCGCTGACCGACCCG
>WNEZ01003483.1_pt1 | contig 28217 bp, 25 predicted proteins | sample 5400521 | NCBI WGS metagenome assembly WNEZ01 (sample SAMN13153339, study PRJNA577476) | soil metagenome | isolation source: 120 cm saprolite under Douglas fir tree site 2 hole 1 replicate 1 | place: USA:California | collected 2015-04-18
CTCGCGGTTTGCCCGCTTGCTGCTGCTCATTTATACTTCTCATTCGCTTTAAAAGAGACTTCCATCATCAGGAGCAGCGATTTTTCATGCCCAAGCGCACATTCCAGCCCAACCGTCGTCACCGCTCGAAGACGCACGGATTTCGTACGCGGATGAAGACCAAGGCCGGCCGCGCGGTAATTTCGCGTCGGCGCGCCAAGGGCCGCAAGCGGGTGTCGGTAAAGCCCGGCTTCCGTGAGTAGTGTTTTCCTTTTCGGATTTTGGCGGAAGTTCCGCAACCAGAGTTGGAGTCGTGATTGGTGAGCGCTCTCGCTCCAGACGGCGGCGCCGAGGTGTCCGATTCCGGCCGGCGGAGTAAGTTTCCACGCAGTGCACGTTTGCTCCGGCACGCGGATTTCGAGCGCGTGTACAAACAGGGAAAGCGTCACTTCGCCGCTTGCATGACAGTGTTTTACCTGCGGCGCGCCGCAGGTGAGGGCCCGCGAGTTGGGTTCACGGTGGGCCGGGTGCTGGGGGGCGCGGTGGTACGCAATCGCATGAAGCGGCGTTTGCGCGAGGCGGTCCGGTTGCACGGTTCGATCCCCGCCGCGGTGGATGTGGTGATCAATCCCAAGAAGTCACTCTTGGCCACACCCTTCGCCGATCTGCGGAACGAGATTCGCCGGGCGTTCGAAGTAATCGAAAAGTCAGTGGGAAAGAAGTCAGCGGGATAACGATGAGCCAAATCGCCAGAACACTGATACTCGGCTTGCTGCGCGGATACAAGTGGGCGATCTCGCCGCTCTTGCCGCCAGCTTGCCGATACGTGCCCACCTGCTCGGACTACGCGATGGAAGCCGTGGATCGCTACGGCCTGTTCCGCGGCAGCCTGATGGCGACCGCGCGGGTGCTCCGCTGCCATCCCCTCGCCAAGGGCGGGTACGATCCGGTGGTAAGCTCCACCGTCGAGAAATCCAGAGATTTTGCGCCGCGTGCGCTTCCGCCCGCCGGCTGTGCGGTCACTGAGTAACCGAATTTGCCAGAATTTCCCAATCCTCAACAAGATCCCGGTATGGAGCGCCGGCTGCTGCTGGTCTTCGCGCTCACATTCCTGGTGATCATTCTTTTTCAGCCCTTGCTGAAAAAATACTTGCCGCAGCCGCCGGCTTCTCCCGCCCAAAACCAGACTGCGGTCCAGGCTCCGGCCCAGTCGGCAGCGGTCACCCAGCCCCAGGTTCCGGCTCCCACCGGGGGTCCTGGCAAGAAGGCCGAGTCGGAAGCGGAAACGGTCATCGAAAACGATCTGTATCGCATCACGTTTACCAACCGCGGAGGCCTGGTCAAATCCTGGGTCCTGAAAAAATATGATGACGAACATGGCAAACCTCAAGAGGTAGTCAGCAAGGCCGCGGAGAAATACGGTTACCCCCTGTCGCTGTGGACTTACGACGAGACTCAGCGCAATAAGATCAACTCGGCGCTTTACGTCGCCAGCGTCGCTCGAGACATTGCCTCAGATCAAGAGCATGCAACCGCCGCTCCGGGTAAAGTTGATCTCGCCGAAGCAACGCTGGCGGCGCCGACAGGGATTACCTTCGAATACGCCGATCAGGATGTAGCAGTCCGCAAAACTTTCCGCTTCGATCACACGTACGCAGTGCATGTCGAGACCTTGGTCGTCGCCAAGGGGAGTCCGGTGACCGCTTTCCCCATGTGGCCCGCCGGTTTCGGCGATCAGTTGAGTCCGGCTTCCTACGCGGCCAGTCGCGTCGAGCACCAGTACAACGACAAAACCGAACGTCTGGACATCAAGAAAATCAGTGGTGGCGCAACTCTGCCGGGCCCGTTCAATTGGGCCAGCGTCGTGGACCAGTATTTTGCCGCCGTCTTTATCCCCGACGATCCGCAAGACGTCGCCGCCGTCACTTTGCGAAACCCAATCGAAGCTCCCAAGGATTGGCGTAATCCCAACCCCCAGGAAACCATCAAGGTAGATGTCTTGGGGGTTGCCGTAGGCAGCCTCAGGGGCGCCACGGCCACGCGCTTGTACGTGGGACCAAAGTCGCTGGGTGTTCTTGAATCTGTATCCGTCCCGACTGTGATTGGCGCGCCGCAGGATTTGCGTGGCCTGGTCAACTTCGGTTTCTTCGGAGTGATCGCCCGGCCGCTCTTTCTGTGGCTCAAATGGACTTACGAAAAAGTTGTCCATAACTGGGGCTGGGCCATTGCCATCCAGACTCTGATCATCAATCTGGCCCTGTTGCCACTGCGAATTTCCAGCATGAAATCGGCGCTCAAGATGCAGAAGGTGCAGCCGCAGATCAAGGCCATCCAGGAAAAGTACAAGAAGTACAGCATGCGCGATCCTCGCAAACAGGATATGAATCAGGAGATCTCCGCCTTGTACAAGACCGAAGGGGTAAATCCGGTCGGCGGTTGTCTGCCCATGATCATCCAGATGCCATTTCTGTTTGCCTACTACAGCATGCTGGGCGCGGCCCTGGACTTGCGGCACGCGCCCTGGCTCTGGATCCACGACCTGTCGTCACCGGATCCGTGGCATCTGTTGCCCATCGGGATTATTATCACCATGCTGCTGACGCAGCGCATGACACCGCAGCCCGGCATGGATCCGGCGCAGCAAAAGATGATGACGTTTATGATGCCACTGATGCTGGGCGTCATCAGTTGGAACCTGGCCGCGGGCCTGTGTCTATATTGGTCCGAGGGCAACCTGATCCAGATTGCGCAGCAGGCCATCATGAACCGCACCAGCCTGGGCCGCGAGATGCGTGAGATCGCCCTGAAGAGGGCGAGGAAGAAAGATAAATAGCTTTCAGCTATCAGCTTTCAGCGTGAATCCTTTCGATTCGAGCGCAAGGTAGAAGAGTTAAAGAGTGATTGTGGTTGAACGCTTAAGAATGCGGAAGAAAATTGGAAGTCTGAAACGAAAGAGCTGAACGATCTGCTGAAAGGTATTGTCAGCCATGGCGGCTTGCGTCTGAAATACCGCATTACGGTGGATCCGCCGCTGGCTGAGCAGCGGGACTGGGAGCGTCCTGAGATTCTGGTCGAATTTGCTGGTCCGGACTCGCCGCTGTTGCTGGAGCGTGGAGGCGAGTTGCTGCGCTCGATCGAATTTCTGGCGCTCGAAATGCTTCGTCTGCCCGGCAACGAACATGAGAAGGTGTGCTTCGACTGCATGAATCATCGCGGCATGCGCCTGGAAGAGCTGCGCCTGGCGGCGGGTGTGGCGGCGGAGAGGGTGCGCAAGAGCGGAGCCCCATACGAGTTTGCGCCCATGTCTTCCCGGGAACGGCGCATCGTCCACCTAGCTCTGCGCGACCATGCTGACTTGCGCACGCAGAGCGAAGGCGAGGGCCTTCGGCGGTATGTGGTCGTCTATCCGCAAAACTACAAAGCCGCCGCGAGCAAACCCCCGTTGAGGCGTGGCCCTTAGCTTCGGGATTGTTTGAGGTGTCGGTCTAGACATGCTAGGCTGCACGGCAGTGCTGTATTTGCCGATCAAAAAGACTTGGATTATCTCCCGCATTGCACGTCGGGTTTATTTTGTATGTGCCCTCGCCGCCTTGTCTTTCTTCGGAGTACTCGTCGCTAGCATTGCGGCATTCAGAGCCTCTGGTCACGCCACCCTTGAAGGAATCGCGATCGCCGGTCTTATCGTTCGTCTTCTCCTTTGGCCCGGACTCATTGGCACTGCTTTGCTTTCCGTTGCAATGTGGTACTTCTGGTTGGGCTTTGACAATTCCGGTTGGCTGAAGAAGGCGATTTGGTTTCTACCGTTGTATTTCCTGCTCCCACTCGGTCCTGCGTTCTACTACTTCTTTGTTTATCGCCGCAGTGGTGAAGTTGCCAGCTGCACCTAGGTGTCGGATGACCCGGCCATCATTGCTTGCGGCGCACCCGCTACAATCTCCCTGTGAACCTCGACGACACCATCGTCGCCATCGCCACCCCGCCGGGTCGCGGCGGCATCGGCGTCGTCCGTCTTGCTGGACCGGAAGCGCGCAGCATTGCTCTGCCCATGCTGCGCTTGAAGCATGATCTTGAGTCTGGGCGCGCGGTGTTGGGAGAACTGGTGGAACCGTGTGGTCGCGGGCGACCCGCCCGCGAGGGTTTTTCCATGGATCCAGCTTCCAAGCGGGCGGGGGCGCCCGCTCCACACAATCAAAGTCAAAGCCAGAGTCAGCGAATCGACGAAGTTGTCGTTACTTATTTTGCCAAGCCGCATTCTTACACCACCGACGACATTATCGAAATCTCCGCGCACGGCTCGCCGGTCGTCCTGCGCCATATAGTCGAGCTTGCTTTAGCTGGCGGGGCTCGCTTGGCTGAGCCCGGGGAATTCACCATGCGCGCATTTCTCAACGGGCGCATCGATCTCACCCAGGCCGAAGCGGTGCGCGATCTGATCGAGTCGCAGACCCTGTACCAGGCCCAGGTCGCCGCCCAGCAGCTTGAGGGCGCACTCTCTCGACGACTGCAGCCGATCAAGCAGAAACTGGTCGAGCTGATCGCACTGCTCGAGGCCGGCATCGACTTCGCGGAAGACGATGTCTCCATCCTGCCGACGGAACGAATCCTCGAACACATCTCAACCGTTCGCGCGCCGTTGGAAGACCTGGCTGCCTCTTTCGCCTACGGAAAGCTGGTTCACGAAGGTTTCACGCTCGCCATCGTTGGCCGCCCCAACGTAGGAAAATCGAGCCTGTTCAACCGGCTGGTGGAGAGTGAGCGAGCGATCGTCACCGCCACGCCGGGTACGACTCGCGACCTGGTCACGGAAACAGTGGCTCTCGAAGGCATTCCGGTGAAGCTTGTAGACACCGCGGGTATCCGCCGCGCCCTGGACGAAGCCGAAAGCATCGGCATTCGCAAATCCATGGAAGCGCTTGCGGATGCAGACCTGGTATTAGTCGTACTGGATTCTTCTCAGCCGGTCGCGGCCGAAGATCACCGAGTGCTGGAACTGGGGGCACAACGACCGGCGATCCTGGTGGAAAACAAATCGGATATAACCAGTTCACAGTTTTGTGTTCCCAGTTCTGAGTTGCGGAGGGTTCGTGTGTCGGCGCTGACCGCGGAAGGTATCCCCGAACTGCGCGCTGAAATTTTGCGCCACGTTGGCGGAGAGAATGGACGAGGCGAGATCGGCCTTCTGACCAACACGCGTCATCAAGGCTTGGTCGGTGACTCATTGGCTGCGCTCCAAGCGGCTGTGTCTGCGGTGGGAAACCGCGTTCCACACGAGATGGTCCTGCTCGACCTTTACGGCGCTCTGCGCCCCCTGGACGAAATCACCGGTGCCACCACCAACGACGACATCCTGAACCTGATCTTCAGCAGGTTTTGTATTGGAAAGTAGTCATTTGGAGAGGGCGGCCAACGCCTGACGAAACATGGCGTCGAACTGTCCATTCTTGGATATAGACGCGAGAGCCTTCTCCGCCGCCGCACGCTGGTATCCCAGATTCATCAGCGCGGAGAGCACGTCTTCCTCGACCGCGCTCAGGGTTGGCGCGGCTGCGACCTCGCCGTGTTTTTCCACCGGCAGTTTGTCGCGGAGTTCCAGCACCATACGTTCCGCGGTCTTCTTGCCGATTCCAGGGATGCGGGTGAGCCGCGCAATGTCGTTGCCGCGGATGGCATTGATCATATCTTCCGCCGCCATGCCGCTGAGAATGGTGATGGCAAGTTTCGGTCCGATGCCGCTGACCGTGATGAGCTTTTCGAACAACCTTTTTTCGGCAGACTGAAGAAATCCGTAAAGCGCGATGATGTCTTCCCGCACGTGGGTGTGAACGTGCAGTGCTACCTCGCTGCCAACTCCGGGAAGATCGGAAAACGTCGGCACGCTGATGGTGAGGTCGTATCCGACGCCACCGGTTTCGACAATGGCCTGGTTGGGGTGCTTGGCCAGCAGCTTTCCGCGCAGATGGGCAATCATAGAAGGCCAGTCGTCAGTCGTCGGTCGTCAGTCTTCAGCAGAATCTGGTTTTCCTGACGACTGAAGACCGACGACCGACGACTAAAACAAAGAGCTTTGCTTCCGGTTCGGCGTAATACCGAAATGCTCGTACGCCAGTTGCGTCGCAACCCGTCCGCGCGGCGTGCGGTTCAGGAAGCCGATTTGGATCAGGAACGGTTCGTAGATTTCTTCGATTGCGTCCTGCTCTTCGGCCAGGGCCGCAGCCAGCGTATTCACACCTACCGGGCCACCCTGATATTTTTCGATGATGGTCAGCAGGAGCTTGCGATCCACCTCGTCGAAGCCGTGACGGTCCACTTCCAGCATCTGCAATGCTGCCTGCGCGGTGGGAAGGTCGATCTTTCCCGCTCCTCGCACTTGCGCATAGTCGCGCACCCGGCGCAACAAGCGATTTGCAATTCTAGGTGTCCCGCGGGAACGGCTGGCAATTTCGAGCGCGCCGGCGGCGTCAATCTCAACTCCAAGAATCTCCGCCGAGCGGTTGACGATAATGCGCAAGTCCTCGTTGGTATAAAACTCCAGCCGCAGGACAATGCCAAAACGCGAACGCAGCGGCGAAGAAAGCAGGCCCGCGCGGGTGGTAGCGCCGATGAAGGTGAATGGCTTCACGTCCATGGTGTGAGTGCGCGCAGAGGGGCCTTGCCCAATCATGATGTCCAGCTTGTAGTCTTCCAGGGCGGAGTAGAGGATTTCCTCCAGCGCCGGCTGCAGCCGGTGCACCTCGTCGATAAACAGCACCTGCTTATCGCGCACGTTAGTCAGGATGGCAGTGAGGTCGCCCTTGATTTGCAGCGTGGGACCAGAGGTTTGCTGAAACGGCACCGCCAGTTCATTGGCGATGATGGTGGCCAGAGTGGTTTTGCCCAGACCCGGCGGACCGTAGAGCAGGACGTGATCCAGTGCCTCGCCGCGGTTGCGAGCGGCCTCGATCGCGACTGCCAGGTTTTCTTTGACCTTGGGCTGACCGATAAATTCCGCCAGCCGTTGCGGTCGCAGCTTCAGCTCAAACGAAGAATCGTCTTCGACCGGTGCGGCCGACACCAGTCGCTGCTTTAGATCGGGAATATTTTTGGCAGTAGCCACTGACTGGATGGTAAGGCGAAATCGGGAATTGGGCAATTCCACGCAAGGAACAGGTTGGGGCGGACGCCCTCGTCCGCGCGGTCGAGCACGCTCGACTGGTGTTTGGGTTAGAAGGCAAACAAACTGTCGAGCTGCGCTCGACCGGGCACGTGGGACACCTGCCCCTACGTGAGCATTGCCGGTTACTTGTGCGCCTTGGCCGGCTCTTTCTCGCCCACCCGTTTGCTGACTTCAATCACCATCTTGCCGGCTTTCTTGTCGGCGTCCACTATCACGTGGTCGCCATGTAATACCTCGCCGTCCAGAATCTTCAGCGCCAGCGGATCCTGCACCAGCTTCTGAATCGCGCGCTTTAGCGGACGCGCTCCGAAGTTCGGATCGAAGCCTTCGGTGAACAGCAGGTCTTTGGCTGCGTCGGTCAGCTCGAGCGAAATCTTGCGATCGGCCAGCAGACGGCGAACGTCTTCGAGCCGCAGCTCGATGATTCTCACCAGTTGCTCCTTGCCCAGCGGACGGAAGACGATGATGTCGTCCACGCGGTTGAGGAACTCGGGCTTGAAGTGCCCATGCAGCGCGTTCATCACCTGCTTCGAGGCTTCCTCGAATTCTTTCTCCGAGCGCAAACCTTCGGCCTGCAGGAAAGCCGACCCGATGTTTGAAGTCATGATGATCACCGTGTTGCGGAAGTCCACGGTGCGGCCTCTGCCGTCAGTGAGGCGGCCGTCGTCCATCATCTGCAGCAGGACGTTGAAGACGTCCGGGTGCGCCTTCTCGATTTCATCGAACAGCACCACCGCGTAGGGACGTCGCCGCACCTGCTCGGTAAGCTGCCCGCCTTCTTCGTAGCCGACGTAGCCGGGAGGCGCGCCGATCAGCCGCGAGACCGCGTGCTTCTCCATGTACTCGGACATGTCAATGCGCACGATAGAGTGCTCGTCGTCGAACAGGAACTCCGCCAGGGCACGAGCCAGCTCGGTTTTGCCGACGCCGGTAGGCCCCAGGAAAATAAACGATCCGATCGGCCGCTTGGGGTCGCTCAGGCCCGCACGTGAGCGGCGGATGGCGTTGGCCACGCGCTGCAAAGCTTCGTCCTGACCCACTACGCGCTGCCGCAGGCGTTCTTCCATCGTGACCAGTTTCTTGACTTCGCCTTCGAGCATCTTCGAGACCGGAATGCCGGTCCACTTGGAGACGATGCGAGCCACGTCCTCTTCGTCCACTTCTTCCTTCAACATGCGCTTGGCCGCGGACCCCTCCAACTGCGCGGTCAGCTTTTTCAGCTCTTCTTCCGTCTGCACCAGCAGGCCGTAGCGGATTTCCGCCACCCGTTGCAGATTGCCCTTGCGCTCTTCGGCTTGCTCTTCAATTTTGAGCTGCTCGATTTTCTCTTTGAGTGTCCGGGCTTTGGCGATCAGATCCTTCTCGCGTTTCCAGTTGGCTTTCAGCGCATTAGACTTCTCGCGTAGCTCGGCCAGCTCTTTTTCGATCACCGCCAGCCGCTCCTTCGAGTTGGGGTCGCTTTCCTTTTTCAGCGCCTGCTTCTCGATTTCCAGTTGCGTTGCCCGGCGCTCCAGCTGGTCGATTTCGGTGGGCATGGAGTCGATCTGAATGCGGAGCGACGCAGCCGCCTCGTCGATGAGGTCGATGGCCTTGTCCGGCAGGAAGCGGTCCGAAATGTAGCGATGCGACAAAGTAGCCGCGGCCACAATAGCGGAGTCCTTGATGCGCACGCCGTGGTGCACTTCGTAGCGCTCCTTCAGGCCGCGCAGAATTGCGATGGTGTCTTCTACGTTGGGCTCGCCTACGAACACGATCTGGAAGCGGCGTTCGAGCGCCGCATCTTTTTCGATGTACTTGCGATACTCGTTTAGCGTGGTCGCACCGATGGCGCGCAGCTCGCCTCGGGCCAGCGCCGGCTTCAGCATGTTGGAGGCGTCAATCGCGCCTTCTGCCGCGCCCGCGCCGACCAGCGTGTGCAGCTCATCGATGAACAGGACGATCTGACCCTGTGAGTCTTCGATTTCTTTCAGGACCGCTTTGAGGCGGTCTTCAAATTCGCCGCGAAACTTTGCCCCCGCCAGCATCGCGCCCAGATCCAGGGCGACCACGCGCTTGTTCTTCAACGCCTCGGGCACGTCACCGGAAATAATGCGCTGGGCCAGGCCTTCCACGATGGCGGTCTTGCCCACTCCCGGCTCACCGATCAGCACCGGATTATTCTTGGTGCGGCGGGAGAGAACCTGGACCACGCGGCGAATTTCCTCGTCACGGCCGATAACTGGGTCAAGTTTTCCCCGGCGCGCTTGTTCGGTCAGGTCGCGAGCGTAGCGCTCCAGCGCCTGGTATTTGGCTTCGGGATTCGGATCCGTGACTTTCTGTGAACCGCGCACTGAGGTCAACGCCTTGAGAATCGCGTCGTAAGTGGCGCCGTGCCGCGCCAGAATTTCCTGGGCCGGATCGCGCTTCAGATGCGTGATGGCCAGCAACAGGTGCTCGGTGGAAACGTACTCGTCCTTGAAGTTGGCCGCTTCCTTGAAGGCGCGATCGAGAAGTTCATTTGCCGCCTTGGAGATGGTGGCCTGCGCCGCTCCACCGCCGGAGACTTTGGGTAAACGCTCGAGCTCGCGGTAGATCTCGCTGAGCACGGCTTGAGGACCGATGCCGATCTTCTCTAGGACCGGCTGCACAATTCCTTCTTTGTCCTCCAGCAGCGCGGCCAGCAGATGAAGAGGCAGCAGTTCGGGATTGCCGTGCTCGGAGGCAAGGTCATTGCCCCGTTGCACCGCTTCCTGCGCTTTTACCGTAAATTTGTCCCAACGAATCGCCATAGTGACTCCATCGAATAATTTAGTAATTGTGTAATCGGGTAATTTGGTAATTGAACGCGCAGGCTGCCGCTCTAAGCATGCGCCCGCTGGTCACGGATTTCAAATTGCGCAATTTCCAAATTACCGAACTACAAAATTAACGGGAGGCGCCGGTCTAGCCGCCTCCCGTCAGGAATTGTCGAGCTGTGCTCGACCGGGCGGACGAGGGCGTCCGCCCTACGCGTTTTTGGCGAGTTATGCGGCCTTGCTGGGGCCCTTGGCCTCCAGAGTCTTTTCGCCGCCTACGTTGACTTTGATCTGCTTGGGCTTGGCTTCGGCCTTCTTGGCCAGCTTGACCTTCAGCACGCCCTTCTCGTAGTTGGCGGAAACGCTCTCAGTGTCCACCGTGGTCGGCAGGGTGAAGGTGCGAGTGAAGCTGCCGTACTGCCGCTCGATGCGGCGGTAGTTCTCTTCTTTCTCTTCCTTCTCGATCTTGCGCTCGCCGTGCACGGTCAGGGTATTGTTTTCGATCCGGACATCAATGTCCTTCTCGTCAATTCCCGGAACTTCGATCTTCAGCGTCACGTTGTGTTCGTCTTCGTACACGTCCACCGCTGGAGCGAAGCTCGAGGTGGCCAGGGACTCGTCCCGGCCTTCGTTGAACGAGGCATTGAACAAGCGGTTCAAGCGTTCCTGGACGGTGTTGAACTCGCGGTAGGGATCCCAACGGGTTAGTACGGTCATAAAATTCTCCTCTCAGAAATCTTTGAAATTGGTTTTAGGGGCTCCTGTCACTACCTTGGATGCCTATTTAGTGTAACGTGATAATAAAAGTTGAGTGTATTATTGTCAACTAATAAATTGTGCTTATTGTCAGTCACTTACGTAGGCTATTACGCACTTCAAGTACTCAGTTTCGGGTACGTTTAACAGGATCGGATGATCCTTGGCCTGTCTTCGGTTTTCCACGATGCGAAGATTTCTGTGGACATCCCGGGCCGAATCTCGCACTACATCCAAGAACTGCGCCTGGGCGACGTGGTAGGAGCAGCAGCAGGTGACCAGGAAGCCGCCGGGACGCAGCATCTTGAGCGCACGCAGGTTGAGCTCCTTATAGCCCCGAAGGGCGGTTTCCAGGTTGCTCTTGCTCTTGGCGAAGGCGGGAGGATCGAGCACGATGGTGTCGTAGCGGCGTCCGGCGTCGGCGTAGTCCCGCAGGAGGTCAAAGGCATTGGCTTCGATCCATTCAATCTCGCGACCGTTCAACCCGGCATTGCGGTCGGCCACTTCCAGCGCGGGCCGGGAACTGTCCACCCCGGCCACCTTGGAGCATGATTGAGCCAGGTGCAGGGCAAAGCCGCCCTGGTAGCAGAACACGTCCAAAGCTTCTCCTTGGGCGTAGCGTGCGGCCGCCGCGTAGTTTTCCCGCTGGTCCAGGAACGCGCCAGTCTTTTGCCCCTCCAGCGCCTCATAGTTGAAGCGAACTCCGTTGATGGAGAAAATCGTGTTGCTTTTTTCTCCCTGAATCACGCCCGAGGGACGAGCCGGAAGCTGCTCCAGCTCCCGAATCCGGGGATCGACGCGTTCCGCGATGGAGGCTGGTTTCAGCCGCTCACTGAGTTCAGAAACGATCACCTCCCGGACCGCCTCTGCGTCCATGGCCTGGGTAAGGACCTGGAGGGACAGCAAGTCGTTGTAGCGGTCCACAATGAGGCCAGGAAGGAAATCGCCTTCGCTGAAGATCACGCGGTAAGCCTCGGTGTCGCGCACCACTCGCTCGCGATAGCTGATTGCAGCCTGAATCCGCTCGCGCAACAGGCCGGCGACGTCATTTACAGCGTGCCGAGAAATCATGCGAATGGCGATCTGGGAAGCGCCGCTGTAGAGAGCCGTCCCCAGGAACTTTCCCCGCTCGTCGGTGACGCCGACGGCCGTGCCGGGAGCAACTCCGTCGGCGGAAGCGATGTCCGAGCGATAGACCCAAACGTGGCTTTCCTGCAGCCGCTTGGCGCCGCGGCGGGAGATTTTTACAACGGGAAGTGGCTTTGAAGGCATGACATGATCTTACCTCGCCAAGAAATGCGTAGGGGCAGATGTCCCCATCTGCCCGGCGGAGCAAAGCTCCGCTATTGTCGAACCATTATTGTCGAGCCATGAAAGAACCTGTCGAGCTTCGCTCGACCGGGCAGATGAGGACATCTGCCCCTACGTGGTTCCTGGTCTAGCTGGCGGCTGGATGCTGGGACCGTGCTGGTTCTTCGGGAGGGGCTTCTCGGAGGGCTTTTTTCAAGTCGGCGTGCAACTCGTCGAGTTCGGTCATGGGCAGCTCTGAGGCCCATTCTTCAAGCTGTTGCAGGTCCAACGTGGTATGGAGTCGCACTCCGGATTTGATGTCGTCGGCGAAAGCGGCGCTGAAGTCGCCCGGCTGAGATTGGGTATCGCCGATTTTCCTGCCGGTGTGAGCGTCATACACTCGGCGGGTGGCATTTCCGTCGTTATTCAGAAAGGCGAAGAAGACCTCGCCCAGGTCGTTGTATTCGGCCCGGTAGAACCAGGCCTTGTCTACGTGCGTCTTCGGCCGGACGCGGCGTTTGGCAGTCAAGCTGGGCCGTTCCACCGCCACTCCGGTGGCGGGATCGAAGTACAGAACCCGCTGGCAGGATTCGCAGATGATGATTTGGCCGTTGCGCACTTCGTTATAAGTCTGCGGACGCAGCATCACCTGGCATCCCATGCATTTCTGATCACGCACTTCGGCCAGCCCTGAGCCGCGAAATTTTGAGACGCGTTCGTACTGGCGCAGCAGATCCTCGTTCACTCCGGCGCGGGCCTGGTCGCGCTTGGCGTTCCATTCCGTCAGCAGTTTTTCGTCTTCGGCGGTGCGCTCGCGGGCGGCAGTCTTTTCTTTTTCGATCTCCGCCATCTCCGCTTTCAATTCCAGTTCGGCAGCCTTTACGTCCTTGTCGCGGGCCTCGGCATTGAGCATCAATTCCAGGACCTTGTCTTCATTGGACTTGATGTCCTGCTCAGCGAACTGGATTTCGTGCAGCAGCGCCTTGTATTGCTCATTGGTTTTTACGGCGAGAGACTGGTCGCGGTACTTGGATATTTTGCCCTGCAGGTCCTGGATGGCGCTTTCGTAGGTTCGACGAGTGGCTTCGTCGGTTTTGACCGCCGCCTTGGCCTTGTCCAGCCCGGCTTTGGTTCCGGCCAGCTTGGCTTCGATGGCGGCCACGCGTTTGGGCAGCGCAGCCACCTCCTGATTCAAGCGGAGGATTTCGCGGTCCGCCTGCTGTAGCTCCATGAGGTGTTGCACGTCTGGAAGCATTGGGCTGATGTAATTTTAGCATGGGGCGTCAGCGGAGCCGCCCGGGGGTGGCACCGCTTGGCCCCGGACGCCAAATGCTTGAACCACCAAGGACACGAAGTTGCACGAAGGTGGGCAATTCTGGGGTTTCCTTTGTGAACCTTAGTGTCCTTCGTGGTTTGAGCAGGATGGGATCGGCGATTACGCCACCGGTGATAGGCTTTTGTCGAGGGCCAATTTCCATGCAACGTGTGACCCTGGGCGAGTTCGAGCTGACCGCCATTTCCGACGGGACCTACCACCTCGATGGCGGAGGCATGTTCGGCGTAGTCCCCAAAACCCTCTGGCAACGCAAACTAGAAGCGGACGACAACAATCTTGTGCCGCTGGGATTGAATTCAGTACTGCTTCGAACCGGATCACACACCGTGCTGATTGAAACCGGTGTGGGCAATAAGCTTTCGGAGAAAATGATACGAATCTACGGCCAGCCGGCGGAGTTGGTGGACAAGCTCAGCGAGGCGGGAGTCGCTCCGGAAGACGTGGACATCGTCATCAACAGCCACCTGCACTTCGATCATTGTGGCTGGAACACGATCCGCCGAGGCGACAAAATTGCCGCCACTTTCCCCAGGGCGAAGTACTACGTACAGGAAGGCGAATGGAAACACGCCCACGAAAATCAGCGCGACGCGGTCAGCTACATCACGGAGAATTACGACCCGCTGGTGGAAAGCGGACAAATGACGCTGCTGCGCGGGGACGCAGAAATTGTTCCCGGGATATCCGTCCGCGTCTATCCGGGGCACACACGAGATATGCAGGCGATCCTGGTGCAAAGCGGTGAGCAAACCGCGTGCTACATCTCCGACCTGATTCCGACCAGCGCGCACCTGGACCTGAACTGGGTGATGTCCTACGACCTGTATCCGGTGCAGACCATAGAGAGTCGGAAGCGCTACTATGCCGAGGCTCTAGCGGAGCGGTGGCTGACCATGTTCACTCACGATCCGCATCTGCCGTGGGCCTACCTGGCCAAAGATGACAAAGGCAAGATGGTGGTGCGGGTGACTACCTAGGCCCGGACGCCCCTTCGACCTCGCACAGGGCGGGCCCCCGTCCTGGTGGGCGAGCGCAGATCGCCGGGCTTCGTTGTGGATTTAGGCCCCCAATGATTCAAAACCTTGCCGGGCTTTGCCCGGCTGGACGGGCGGGGGCGCCCGTCCCACATGGGTTGTATTGACTACCGGCCCCGCTTCGCATAGATTAGCCGCCACTTGTTTTGGAGGTGTACGGCATGCTTAGCGGATTCAAGCAATTTATCCTGCGTGGAAATGTTGTCGATCTGGCGGTTGGCGTGGTCATCGGCGCGGCTTTCGGAGCCGTCGTGACCAGCTTTACGAAGGCTTTTCTTACACCCCTGATTGGCCTCTTGGCGGGCAAGGAGGCGTTTACCGGGCTCAGCTTCACGGTGGGTAGCGCGGTGTTTCCAGTAGGTGAATTCATCAATGCCCTGATCTCGTTCCTGCTGATCGCGGCCGCGATCTACTTCTTCGTGGTCACGCCGATCAATGCGCTGATCGCACGGACCCGCAAGGCGCCGGCGCCAGCCGATCCCACGACCAAGAAGTGCCCCGAATGCCTGAGCGAGATTCCGATCGACGCCCGGCGCTGCGGGTTCTGCACCCAGCCGGTGCTGGGCAGGGCGGCGTAACAAGGGGCGTAGAAAGCGTCTGCGCGATCTGGAATTCTGGGCGGCCGTTATGAAGCCCTTCTTCGAAAAAGTCCTGATTGACCAGGGCAGCTCGTGGACCGTGTTCCATCGCCGCCTCGAGTCCTTCCCCTTTGAATGGCATTACCACCCGGAATTTGAATTGACGATGACGCTGAACAGCCTGGGGCAGCGCTACATCGGCGACCACATTGGCTCGTACGGCCATGAGGACCTCATCCTCCTCGGCCCCAACCTGCCGCATACCTGGTGCTCGCGGGAGAAGATCGAGCCTGGCCGCCGGCATGAGGCGATTGTGCTGTGGTTCTCGCGCGATCTGGCCCACCACCTCATCGAACGCTGGCCGGAGTTTGCCGCCATTCGTCACCTGCTCAAAGATGAAGCTCCGCGCGGGGTCTGCTTCTCGGAAGCGGTGAGGCGCGAGGCGCAAGCGAAGATCCTGGCCCTGCTCGATCAGCGTCCAGCAGATCGTCTCCTCGGGCTGTTGTCCATCCTCAACTTCCTTGCCGGTGATGGCGAGCGCGTGCTCCTCTCCTCTTCGTCGCTCGGCAACACCGCCTCCGACGGCGTCTCACACGCAGGGTCAAACCTGGCCAAAGACAGCGCCACCATCGATCGCATCCTTTCGTATCTTCACACCCACTATCGGGAAGAAGTTTCCGTGGCGGATCTGGCTGCGCGGGCGCACGTCAGCGCCAGCAGCTTTCATCGCCTTTTCAAGCGCCACATGCGCATGCCCTTGAGCGCGTATTTGGCCCATCTGCGCATCGGCAAGGCCTGCTCGCTCCTGATGAATACGGAGATTCCCATCTCCGTCGTGGCCAGCGAAGCCGGCTACTACAACTACGCTAACTTCGTCCGCCAGTTCGAGAAACTCAAACAAATGACGCCGCGACAGTTCCGGACGGTGCATGCCCCGCCGGCCAAAGTGGCCTGATTCTGGGGCCCGATGTCTCGAATACCCGTCTTTGAGGGCGTCGTTTTGACATTTGAGTACAGAATCTTTCGAGAATAGGATAATTGCCGCCCGAAGCTCGGGTTTACTGTTGTTGCATTGGACGCGTGGGCTCGGCGCCCCGTCCGGGTGGGGGAGCGGAGTCTCGCCAAGGCCTCGAATGCATCTAGGACCAAAACTGCCGGGCTTCGCCCGGCTGGGCGAGTGAGACACCGGTCCCTACGTAGTTTGTGGAATAAACGGATCAGAGGAGAAGATATGGATCGTTATGCATACGGAGACAATCGCCCGGGAAACGCCAGCGTCGCCTACGTCGCCGAAACCCAGTTGCGCGACATTCAGAAGACCCTGCAGCTGCGGGTGCTGTCACAGGACGACTGGAAGCACTGGATCACGCGCGGATACGTGGTGGTCAAGCAAGCCGTTCCGCCCGAGAACGTGAAACGACTGGTGGATCTGCTGTGGGAATTTCAGGAGATGAATCCCAACGATACGCTTTTGTCGACATTTGGGACAACGAAAGGTTGTGGGTCACCATCGACCGCGCCAATCTGAATCCGCCGAACCGCAGCCAGCGCCCGTTCACCGGCTTTATTCATTGGGACGCCGACACCACCCTTGATCCTCTGCCGGTAAACGTGCAGGGCGTGCTCTCCCTAGTTGACCATGAACCGGACATGGGCGGCTTTCAGGGAGTGCCGGAACTGTTTCGAACGCTGGAGGAATGGAGAAAGACTCAGCCCGCCAATCGCGATCCCTGGAAGCCGGATACGACAGGTTTCGAAGTTGTGCCGGTCATGCCCAAGGCGGGCGATCTGCTGATCTTCAACAGCCTGCTGGCGCACGGCATCCGCCCAAATACTTCTAAAGACAAAGTGCGCATGGCCCAGTACATCTCTATGACGCCGGCCGACGAGTCCCGCGAAGACCTGCGCGAGATACGCGTCCGCTCGTGGAAAGGGATGGAGCCGCCGCAAGGCTTCGCTTTCCCGGGCGATCCGCGCGAATGGGAAAAGAAGAATTGTTCGCCAGCGAAGCTGACTCCGCTGGGAGAGAAGTTGCTGGGATTGAAGAGGTGGAGCGACTAGCAGGTTGAACGAAAGCGCCGATCTGGAGGCTTTGCGAACGATACGGCGTTTCCTCGAGCCGTCAGAAACGAAAACAGGTCTTGCCTACCGGCTTCCCGTAGGCTCCTGCGGCCTTCGCCTGCCGCCTGCTCGCGGTGTTCCCGCATCATCCGAGCCACCAGCAACCCCATCGGCAGGAAGAACGCTGAGACTACACATACCTCATTCATAAAACCCTAGGCGGAGGCGATCCGATTACCTCCGACCATCACGTCCACGCTGATTGGATCACAGACTCCGTAAAGCTTTCCTAAGAACAGCGCTAAAACTTCATAAGGAATGGAGTCGGCGCCTTTACGAACATTTAATGGACTTTTTATTCGAAACTTACGGACTTTTCTATCCAATGATCAGGTTGAGTGATTCCAGGCGCTTCGAGTTTGCCGGGATCTTCAGGTTGTTTGACCGGGAAAGGGGCAGTATCCGATGTCGATCCAGGAAGTATCCGCAGAACAATTGGCAGAACTCTTACACCACTATCATCAGACATTGGGACCGGATTTTAGTTGCGAGAGCAAACTTGACGCCCAGGCATGGGAGCAGGTACCAGAGCGGGACAGGAGCCGTCTGGTAGCTGCCGCGCGTCTGGCATTGCTGGAATTGTCCTCATCTGCGAGAGAACGAGAAGAATCGAGGCGCTATTTCGCTAAGCCTGGTCAAGCCGAATGGGGTTGCTGATACAGGATTCTTTGGGTAGGCGCTAGGGGATTCAGCATCCTGTAGCATAGGGCTATGACGCGACTGCAGGCTGGTGTCTTCGTGGCGCTGCTCGCCGTAGCCCTGCAGGCGCAGCAGCCGGCTGCTTCCCCCAAGTCACCGGGGCACACCAGATCCTCTGGCCCTGAGGCCGGCGCCATTAGCGAGGGCGTCTACCACAATCCCTCATTCGAATTCAGCTACAAGCTGCCCTACGGCTGGGTGGACCGCACCCGCGAAATGCAGGACGATTCGGCGGAATCCTCAAAGTCACTGCTGCTCCTCGCGGTCTTTGAGCGGCCACCCGAAGCCACGGGCGACACTCTCAATTCCGCTGTCGTGATCGCAAACATCCCTGGTTGTTCTGCAGAAAAGCTACGAGGTGTCGTTCACCTTCATCGGCGCCAGCGAAGACGAGATCAACGAGCTGATCGAGAAATTAAGCTTTGTGTCGCGAAGGTCGGCGCACTGACCTTGTCATCCTGAGCGGAGTAGCTGCTTCGCCTCGCGAAGCAGCAGCGTAGTCGGAGGACCTCTATAGTCGGAATGGTCTCCGGATACTGTCAGGGAGTTTTTACGCGGTGGGGAAAGCACGAAGGCCCTCGGTTGTGCAACGGGTAGGGGTCCTTCGACTCCGATCTCCGTTCGCGAGCGAACGGAGATGCTGCGCTCAGGATGACAGGAACGGGACTACTCCAGGGCTTCGGGCTCCAGCCCGATGTCTTTCTCGCCGGCAGCTTTCTTTTCCATGTACTTCTTCACCCAGGCTTCCCAACTTTTTCCCGCCGCCGTATCGCGGCCGGTGAAAGACAGCGCCGCGATATCCGAGTAGGGAATCATTACTCTCTGGTTGGAAGTCTTCGGAAGCACTCGCACTAAGGAATCGGCCAGCGTGGGGCCGGTCTTCCGGTCGAAAAGATACCCCTCTACGGTTGTTCCGTCCTTGCGGGTGATGGTCACGTCGCCGCGGTAGTCAAACGCCTTCTCCAGCGCTTTGCGGGTTTCCTCTTCGGAGGCCAGCGCGGGAACCCAGCCTTCAAGATTCTCGTGTTGCCAGCCAGGAGAAACCTCAAGCGCGTCTGGCGACGAAGAAGCTGACTCATGCGAAACGTGCCCAGCAGCCTTGCCGGTCACGCCCGAGTCTCCTCAAACGTCTCCGCATTCGCAATGTGTACCAGGGGCGGGTCCTGACCGCGCTCCGCAGGCTCGTCCAGCAGCCGCAGGGCGCCCTCATCGCGATAGCGGGTGAACAGCGTACCCTTTACCGTCGCTACAAAGCCGCTTAGCGAGCCAAAGGTATCGTTCACCGCCGAAGCCTCGTAGCCGCTGTGCACCATGCAATTCGCGCAATGCGGATTTCCCGACTCCGTGCCGTAGGACTCCCACGCCGTCTCCCGGATCAGCTCCTCAAACGTATCTGCGTAGCCGTCCTGCAGCAGATAGCAGGGCTTCTGCCAGCCGAAAATGTTGTAGGTGGGCATTCCCCACGGAGTGCAGGCGTAGGTGCGCTTGCCCATGAGGAACTCCATGAACAGCGGTGAGAGATTAAACCGCCAGTTCTTCTCCCGATTGGAAAGAATCGCGCGGAAAAGCCGCCGGGTGCGCGCGCGTCCCAGAAAATGCTGCTGGTCCGGGGCTTTTTCGTAGGAGTAGCCGGGCGAAAGCATCATGCCCTCGATGCCCAGTTCCATCATGTCATCAAAAAACGCCCGCACGCTCTTGGGATCGGTGCCGTCAAACAATGTGGTGTTAGTGGTTACCCGGAAGCCGCGTGCCAAAGCTTCGCGGATGGCATCCACCGCGATCTCGTATCCGCCCTCGCGGCACACCGCGAAGTCGTGGTGCTCCTTCTGCCCGTCCAGATGAACGCTGAAGGTCAGGTATTTCGTCGGCTTAAAGAGGTGGATTTTCTCTTTGAGGAGCAGGGCGTTGGTGCACAGGTAGATGTACTTCTTGCGGGCGACCAGGCCTTCGACAATCTTGTCGATTTCGGGGTGCATGAGGGGTTCGCCGCCCGGGATGGAAACCACGGGCGCGCCGCACTCGTCCACCGCCCGGAAGCACTCCTCGGGGGTCAACTGGCGCTTAAGCACGTGCGCCGGATACTGAATCTTGCCGCAACCGGCACAGGCCAGATTGCAGCGGAACAGCGGCTCCAGCATCAGCACCAGCGGATATTGCTTCCGCCGGGCGAGCTTCTGCCGGATCACATAGCTGGCCACCGTCCACATCTGCGATACGGGAACACTCATGCTTAGCTGGAATCTCCTCCCAATATGCTATCAGGTCAAGCCGATCTCGTGCGCTGGCAATCTAGGAGCGGCCCCGAAACACGTAGCGGCGGACGCCCTCGTCCGCCCAGTCGAGCGAAAGCTCTACGATGGTGCAGGCTACCGTATATCGAGAGCATTAGCGGGCCGAAAGATTCAGAAAGGGCCGCGTCACGTTTCGCTCAACCGGGCTTCCCTACGCGGTCACCGAATCGCCCCTCGCGGCCGCGAAAAAATGCTTGTAAACATTAGGGTTACCGGCCCGGTTCCGGGGTCGAAAAATAGCCGCCTCCGTGGTACAATAAAGAACAACTTCGGAAGCCGTAAGTGTTAATACTTTCAGTAATTTGAGGCAAATCCCAGGGCATCGGAAAAGCGTGCCGGCAAAGACCCATGCCCGGCATTTTTCCACGGAGCTGAATGGCTACGAAAGAAATCACCCCCATCGACGAAACCAAGCCAAAAAACGGAAAGACCCTTGATATTGTCGGCACCGTTGAGGCCAAGCAAAAACCCCAGGAAGTAGCGGGCAACGGCGACTACACCGCCGACTCCATCAAGGTGCTCGGCGGCATGGAAGCCGTCCGCAAACGTCCCGCCATGTACATCGGTTCCACCGGCGAGATGGGACTGCACCACCTGGTCTACGAAGTGGTCGACAACTCGGTCGACGAAGCTCTTGCCGGTCATGCCGATAAGATCGAAGTCACCATTCACCTGGACAACTCCATCACCGTGATCGACAACGGGCGCGGCATTCCTGTGGACATGATGGATATTGACGGCGAAAAGATTCCGGCTGCCCAAGTGGTGCTCACCAAACTACACGCCGGCGGCAAGTTCGACTCATCCTCTTACAAGGTTTCCGGCGGCTTGCACGGCGTGGGCGTGTCTGTGGTAAACGCCCTTAGCGAGGAACTCGATCTCGAAATCTGGCGCGACGGGTTTACCTGGGAGCAGACGTATTCCAAAGGCGAACCCACCAGCAAGCTGAAGAAGGCGGGCGCGAGCAAGAAACTCGGCACCAAGGTTCACTTCCTGCCTGACAAGAGCATTTTCACCGTTACCGAATACAACTTCGATACCCTGGCGCAGCGCCTGCGCGAGTTGGCGTTTCTGAATAAAGGCCTGCTGATCACACTGACCGATGAGCGTACGACCGAAGCAAAAACCGGTGAAGCCAAGTCCGTCGAGTTCAAGTACAACGGCGGCATCGCCGAATTTATCAAGCATCTGAACCGTGGCAAGCAGGTATTGCACGACAAGCCCATTTACATGGAAGCCGAGCGCAGCGGCGTGGTCATGGAGATCGGCCTGCAGTACAACGACGCCTACTCCGAGTCCGTGTTCAGCTTCGCCAACAACATCAACACTGTCGACGGAGGCTCGCACCTCTCCGGCTTCCGCATGGCTCTGACCCGCACTATCAACTACGCCGGCCAGCAGATGGGTTTGTTCAAGGACGTAAAAGAAAACCTTACCGGCGACGACGTGCGCGAAGGCCTGGTCGCGGTCATCAGCGTGAAGCTTCCGCAGCCGCAGTTTGAAGGGCAGACCAAAGGCAAACTGAATTCCGACATCGCCGGCGTGGTGCAGGCCTTCGTGAACGAGCGCCTGGGCGCCTACCTCGAACAGAACCCCACGGTCGGACGAAAGATCATCAACAAGGCCATCGAGGCCTCCCGCGCGCGCGAAGCCGCGAGGAAAGCCCGCGACCTCACCCGCCGCAAAGGCGCGCTCGATGGCGGCGGTCTTCCTGGCAAGCTGGCGGATTGTTCAGAACGGCAGCCGGAACGCTGCGAACTGTTTCTGGTCGAGGGAGAGTCCGCCGGCGGCACTGCCAAGCAGGGGCGCGATCGCCGCTTCCAGGCCATCCTGCCGCTGAAAGGAAAAATCCTTAACGTCGAGAAAGCGCGTTACGACAAGATGCTGGGGCACGAAGAAATTCGTGCCATGATTACGGCGCTCGGTACCGGCATTGGCAAGGACGACTTCGACTTCGCCAAACTGCGCTACGGCAAGGTCATCCTGATGACCGACGCCGACGTGGACGGAAGCCACATTCGCACCCTGCTGCTTACCTTCTTCTTCCGCCACATGCAGGAACTAATTGCGCGCGGCAACGTGTTCATCGCCCAGCCGCCGCTGTATTCGATCAAGAAGGGCAAGACGCTGCAGTACATCAAGGACGACGATGCGCTGGACAAGATCATTCTGAAGCGCGCCGCGGAGGGCTTGAGCGTACGCTACGGTGAAGGCGCGGCCAAGCTCGAAGGCGCGGGCCTGTCGAAATTTGCCAATGGCCTGAAGGAATATTTCGCCTTCTTCGACAAGTTGAACAAGCGGCTGCGCGACGACCGCGTCACCGAACTGCTGCCCCGGCTCGACCTTTCCAAGCGCGCCGACTTCGAGGGCGACAAGAAAGACGCGCCGAAAAAAATAGAGAGACTGGAACGGGAGCTGAAGAAGCTGCAGAAAGAACGCGAGTTCAAGAGCGTGGAATCGCGCTTTGACGAAGAGCACAATCTCTGGGAAGTCCGCTACCTAAATTCCCAGGGCGCGGAACACCTCATCAACTGGGAACTGGCTTCCACCGCGGAGTATCGTCAGCTGCTGTCGAAGTTCAAGCAGATCGAGCCGTACATGGAGCCGCCGTTCGTGATCGAAGCGGTGGCCGATGCCGCACCCGGCAACGGTGCCGGCGAAGAAGCCGACAGCGAAGCCGCTGAGACCGACGGTGCGGACAAAGCGCCGAAGAAAGCGCCCAAGGCCGGTGCGAAGAAAAAGGCCATCGAAACCGAAGTGGTCGAGAAAACCAACGTCCGCGACCTTTTCGAATACATAAAAGAAGCCGGCAGTCGGGGCTACGAGAAAACCCGCTACAAAGGTCTGGGCGAAATGAACTCCGAGCAGCTCTGGGCCACCACCATGGATCCCGAGCGCCGCACGCTCCTGTCAGTCAAGCTCGAAGACATCGCCGAGTGCGAAATCATCTTCAGCACGCTGATGGGCGAGGATGTCGAAGCCCGGCGCAAGTTCATAGAAGACAACGCGCTGGATGTGAAGAACCTGGATATCTAACAGGTTCGTAGCCACGGATTTACGCGCATTCGGGATTCTTTCTTCAGAACCTGAGGTAGGACGCGAGCGCCACGTTCTTGTTGCGTCCGCGCCTATCCTCCGCCTTTTCCAAACCGACAAATACCGCGCAAGCTTCCGCCGGAAGGTTGTTCTCACCCTGGAGGATGACCGTGCGGGAACAAAAGCGTCACGGGACGCCTCTAATCAGCAATAGCGGGGACAAATCGATGACGCACAACTGGAAATCGTTCTGGAACGACCGTCGAAACTGGCTCAAATCGGGCTTGCTGAGCTTGGCCGGGTTGGCTGCGCTTCACGCTGGCATGATGGCACGCTTGGGAGTGGATCGCGGCATAGCGAGTGCAAAGGGGACCGCGCTAGCGGCCGGAGCAGGTTGGGAGCCGATTTCGCTTTGGCACCAAACATCGTGGCGTGATCTGCTGACTGTACGCCGGGAAGCCGGATCTCCCGCCGCCATGTATCAACTCGGCACTTCTGCGGACGATGGCGCTCTCCAGAGCACCGAGCGCAAGATGGTGAGCACCAGTTCGCTCGATCTGATCGTAGCCAACCCAGCGCAAGCCCTGGAGAAAATCCGCGTGCTGGCCGAGCAATTGGGAGGATACCTTCAGTCCTCGCAGCTTGGCGGCAACCAGAGTTCACCCAATGCAAGCGTCACCATTCGTGTGCCGGCGGCGCGACTCGAAGAAGCTCGCGCCGACATCAACAAGCTGGCGGTTCGGATCGAGAGTGAGGACACCGACGCCAGAGACGTGACCAAGGAGTATGTTGACATGGGCGCGCGCCTGCGCAATCTAAGGGTTGAAGAGGAGCAGTACCTGTCGATCATGAAGCGCGCCAACACCGTCAAAGACACACTCGAGGTCAGCGAAAAGTTGAGCAACGTGCGCGGCCAGATCGAGCAACAGCAGGCGGAATTCGAAGCGCTCTCCAAACAGGTAGAAACCGTGGCGATCACGGTAGGACTGCACTCCGAGGCCGAGGCCCAGGTGTTCGGACTGCACTGGCGGCCTTTGTATCAACTGAAGCTGGCGGCCCGCGACGGCTTGGACAGCCTGGCGAGTTACGTGGCCGCGATGGTGTCCTTCATATTCTTGTTGCCGACGATTCTGCTCTGGTTGGGGACCATCTTGCTGGGTGCCGCTTTCGGCTGGCGGGTTCTGCGTTGGGCAGCGCGAGCGTTCTTTCGGTTTCCAAAGCCAGCGACTGCGGCCGAATCTGGCAGCTAAGTCCCCAGAGTGAGTGCCGGGGATCAAGGTTCCATTGATTGATAGGGGTCCTTCGACTCCGTGGGCCCGTTCGCTCGCGAACGGGCTCGCTGCGCTCAGGATGACAAGTTACTCACGGTTACCTCCGTGCCCCTTTGTTCTCTGTGATTGAAAACTCCCCGCAAGTTTCCCCAAGCTCTGCGTTCTTCCAATAGGACGGGACAGTCTCCTCCTTCCCGTCTACGCAGAACAAGGGGAAACCAGAATGAAGAAGTTACTGCTGATCATGATCCTGCTGTGCGGCGCCTTAATGGGGCAGGAAAAGGCCACAGATTCCAACAACCAGCCTGCACTCACCATCTACAACCAGAATTTCTTTGTGGCGCGGGAGTATGTGCCGCTTGACCTCACGGCTGGCGTAAACCGCGCACAGTATGCGGGGATTGCGTCGCACCTGGAGCCGGATTCCGTCATCCTGCGCGATCCTGCCGGACGTGCCCTGCAGGTTCTGGAACAGAACTACCGCAACGATCCCATCTCGCAGGAGCTGCTGCTTTCGTTCTATGAAGGTAAGACCATCGACTTCCTGGTGCAGCGAGCCGACCGGCAGGAGATTGTCAAAGGCAAGATCATCCGCAGCGGATACGTCCCCAGCACTTACTACGCGCAAAACTATCAGCAGCCTTCGTATACGCAGCCCATCATCGAAGTAGACGGTGTGTTGCGCTTTGGGATGCCGGGACAGCCATTGTTTCCGGCCCTCTCCGGCGAATCCATTCTTAAACCGACTTTAAGCTGGCTGCTCCAGACCAACGATCCAGGCAAATTCGACGCTGAGATTTCCTACGTTGCCGGGGGCATGAGCTGGCAGGCCGACTACAACGTTGTTGTCTCCGACAATCCCAAAGCCAAGACTGATCTTCTGGACATGGTGGGCTGGATTACCATGCGCAACCAGAGTGGCAAGACCTTTGAGAACGCAAACATCAAGCTGATGGCCGGCGACGTCAACAAAATTCAGGAGGGAACCCTGGCCAATCGCGCATACGCGGCTGCCAAGATGGCGATGGCCGATGAGATCTCGGCGCCGGTGGTCCGTGAGAAATCGTTTGATGAATTTCATCTTTACACTCTGGCGCGGGCCACCACACTGCGCGATCAGGAAACCAAGCAGGTTGAGTTCGTGCGCTCAACCGGCATTCACGCTCTGCGGCTCTACGTCTACGACGGCGCGCAAGTGCAGCAATACGGCTACTACAACATGGACCAGATCCGCCAGGACCAGAGTTACGGCACCCAGTCCAATCCCAAAGTCTGGGTGATGGAAGAGTTCAAGAACGCCGAAGTGAATCATCTGGGCATCGCGCTGCCCAAGGGCAAGCTGCGTTTCTACCGGCGCGATACCGACGGGCATCTGGAATTTGTCGGCGAGAACGTCATTGACCACACGCCGAAAGACGAAACCCTCCGCATCTTCACCGGCAATTCGTTCGACGTGGTGGGCGAGCGCAAGCGCACCAACATTCGCGTGGATTCAGCGCACACCTGGATGGACGAGTCGTTCGAGATCCGCGTGCGGAATCACAAGAAGGAGGCAGTGACGGTGCGCGTAGTCGAGCACCTCTATCGCTGGACCAACTGGGAGCTGACCGAGCAGTCGCAGGAATCCCGCAAGATGGATGCGCAGACCGTCGAGTTTCCGGTAACCATCGCGCCGGACGGCGAACAGGTAGTTACGTACACCGTGCACTACTCGTGGTAGTCACAAAGAGCACGTAGGGACAGATGTCCCCATGTGTCCGGTCGAGCGAGGCTCGACCGGATTTTGCCGGAAGGGAAACTAGCGGCGCTTTCCCCCGCCGGGCAGATGAGGGCATCTGCCCCTACGTGGTTTGTGGTGGGGTCTCGGCCGCTGGATACTTCACCGCGGGGTACACGCGATCGAAGACCACCCAGAGCAAGAACAGCAGCACGAAAAGAAAGACGCTGCCTTCCGGTCCCACGGTCCCGCCGGTCAGCCAGTTCGGGCCGTGAAGAGAGGAATGCAGCAAGTGTCCGGGAACCATGCCGCCGCTGTCGGGGACAGAGTAGAAGTAGCTCTCGCCCCAGTCCCAGGAATAATGAAAACCAATCGCAAACCATAAATTCCCGGTGCGGCGCAGGGTCAGGCAAAAGAAAAAGCCGATCAGGATGGCGCCCAGAATACCGGCCCGGCTCTCTCCCGGATTCTCCAGATGAAGCAAACCGAACACCACCGACAGCAACGCGGCCGAGGGCCAGAAGCCAAGAACCTGCGTCAGGGTGAACTGGGTATAGCCGCGCGTCAGGAATTCTTCGTGGAAGCCCACAATCAGAAATAAGATCGCCCAGAACACGGCAAACTTCAGTGCGCGTGCGCCATGCAGCGCGAGCAGCCCGAAGTCAAAGGCGCTGGCTCCACGCAAAGCCAGCAATAGCAGGGTGAGTGAAACAAAGCCCCACAGCGATCCCAGCCAGAACAGCTTGCCAAAGGCGTGCCGCAGCGGCAGACCATAACTGCCGAAAGGACGATTTTCGATTCGTCCCATCACCAGTGCGGAAGCCATGGCGGCTACGGCAAGGCCTACATACGCTACCGCCTGCAGCCGCAACTCCCCCAGGTTGGGCGAAGAGTAATAGATCAATATCCGCAGACAGAAACGGAGGCCTCGATACAAGAGCACGTAGAGCACAAAGCGCCACAACGGGCGAAGGCCCTCCGGCCCGATGAATATCCTTTGCACTCGCTCTTCAAAGGGTGAGAGCTTGATGAGTTCGTAACTCTGAGAGACTACGTGCGATGGAGAAACTGGAGAAGTTTTGTGATCCTCGCTAGGTAGCGTTTCTCCTGACTCGTCTCTTGACTCATCCATCGCGGAATTTCCCGAATCGTCCCCCGACATGGTAAAACACTCGCCTTCCCTTCATGGGCAGATTCTTCACCCGCGAACGCTTCGGCCGACCCCAGGTGCTGGCAGCACTTCTGCTGCTAGCGTTTCTGGCCCAGTGTTTATGGCTGGTTGAGCGAGGCTGGCGAAGCAGGGCCATCGATCCCGAGGAGATCTACCGGTTGGAACGCGGGACATCGCTGTGGGAGCACCGGGGGGTTGGAGTGACCGGCTACAAGTTGACCGCCCCTGTTGGTCCGGAGAAGGAACTGGATCGTTCCCTGCAACGCGCGCTCGCGAACAGCGGTTACGATGCCAATCATTCGCACTTATGGTATCTGATTGCCGCAGCGCCCCTGGCACTGAGTAGGGGATTGCTCGAGCCCGGAAATGTCGGGGAACTGCACCGGTTGGCCGCGAGTCCTTATGTTGTTTTCGGACTGCTGCTGGGCGCTTCGCTCTGGTATGTCTCCCGCCGGCTGTTCGGCAACGCAGGCGGATACGTCGCTCTCACGCTCTACTGTTTCTCGCCCGGAATCCTGCGCGCGAGTGCGCTCTGGTCCGCCGAGCCCGAAGTTGGCGCCGCGTGGGGAGCGTTCGGCGCCATCTTCACGGCCATCGCGGTTGCGCATACGCTCTACGCGCCGCGTGAAGTCATCCTGTGGAACTGGCGGCGGATTGTGCTGCTGGGATTGTCGCTGGCGCTTGCGGTAGGCTCGCAATTTTCGCTGGTCATCGTGGTTCCGTCGGCGTTGGCGTTCATGCTCTACCTCGCTCCCACGCGGCGAATGGCTGCTGCAAGCATCTGGGCTGTCGCATGCGGGGTTGCCATTCTGCTCCTCTATGCGTCCTACTTCTTCCAGGCGCGCTCTTTCTTCGACGGAATCGGGCAGGGGTCTTTTTGGGACATTTCATTCAAGGCGTTTGCCATGCCCCAGGCCTACCATCAAGTTGTGTCACAGCTGGGTCAGAGCAGCCCCGCCCTGATCCCGGCACTACCCGTAGCTCTGATCACATACTTCATCTGGCCCCGAG
>WNEZ01002231.1_pt1 | contig 28168 bp, 29 predicted proteins | sample 5400521 | NCBI WGS metagenome assembly WNEZ01 (sample SAMN13153339, study PRJNA577476) | soil metagenome | isolation source: 120 cm saprolite under Douglas fir tree site 2 hole 1 replicate 1 | place: USA:California | collected 2015-04-18
CCGCCCGCCGGGCGACAAGAGCATCTCGCATCGCGTGCTCATGCTCGCGGCGCTCGCGCGAGGTCAGAGCGAGCTCGCGGGGATGCTCACCGGCGACGACGTGAAGAGCAGCGCGCGGGTGCTCCGTCAGCTCGGTGCGAAGATCTCGCGGATTCAGGAGTCGGGAGTCAGGGTTGCTGGCTCCCGACTCCAGGTTCCTGATTCCCGATTGCATTGCGGCAACTCCGGCACCACAGCGAGGCTCATGCTCGGGATCCTTGCCGGGCAAAAGTTCGCGGCGACGCTGACAGGCGACGCGTCGTTGCGCCGCCGCCCCATGCGTCGGGTAACGGACCCGCTCAAGGAGATGGGCGCCGATATTAAGGAAGAGGGGGACAGGCTACCGCTCACGATCCGGGGTGGGAGGCTGCGGGGGCTCAGCTATACGAGTCCGGTCGCCAGCGCGCAGGTGAAGAGCGCGATCCTCTTTGCCGCATTGACAGGCCAGGTGCCGGTGACGATTCGCGAGCCGTACCGATCGCGCGATCACACCGAGCGGCTCTTCACCCATCTCGGGCTCGGCATTCACGAACGTCGCGGAGCGATCGTTTTCGAACCGCCCAACCGCCCAACCGTCGTGCCGCCATTCCAGATCTCAGTACCGGGAGACGCCTCGAGCGCCGCATTCCTGGTCGCAGCCGCCGTCCTCGCGGAGGCGGGAGAGCTCCTCATCGAGAATGTCGGCGTCAACCCGACGCGCACCGGGTTCATCGTCGTGCTGGAGCGAATGGGTACGCACGTCGAACGCTGGAATCTGCGGGACCAGGGCGGCGAGCCAGTCGCCGATCTGATTGTACGGCCGGCGCAATTGCGGGCGACACAAGTGACGGCCGCGGAAATCCCGACGTTGGTCGATGAGGTTCCGGTGCTCGCCGTACTGGCGAGCCGCGCGTACGGCGGCACGGTGTTTCGCGAAGTCGGCGAGCTCCGAGTGAAAGAGAGCAATCGCCTCGAGTTGATTGCGGCGAATTTGAGGGAACTCGGAGTTCGGGCTGAGGCCCTAGGGAACGACCTGCACGTTGAAGGCACGGAGAAGCCTCCTCGGGGTCGAGTCGATACGGCCTCGGATCACCGCCTCGCGATGGCGTTTGCGGTGCTGGGAACGGTCGAAGGGGCGGACGTAAAGCTGTCGGAACGAAAGTCAGTGGCGATTTCGTATCCCGGGTTCTTCGACGACCTGCGGAAAACCGGCGGACGCTGATGCCAAGAGTCATCGCCATCGACGGACCCGCGGCATCCGGCAAGAGCTCGACCGCCGGCCTGGTCGCGGAGCAGCTGGGCTGGGCGCATCTCGACTCGGGCGCGCTCTATCGGGCGCTGACGCTTGCCGCGCTGGATAATCTCGGGCAGCGGGGAGCGGGGAGCGGCGAGCCGTGGCCCGCGCGGCGCATCGTCGCGCTGGCCGAGGCGCTGCCCGTACGGCTGGTCCTCGTCGGCAACGTGTACCGGCCCGAAGTGGCGGGTGTGGACGTGGAAGAGGCGATCCGCAGCGAACGCGTGACTCGCTCCGTCTCCATGCTGGCCGCCATCCCCGAAGTGCGGACCTGGGTAAACACCCAGCAACGAAGGGCGGTGGAGGCCTGTGAGGGTGGAGTCGTCGTCGATGGCCGGGACATCGGCACTGTCGTCTTTCCCGAAGCCCCGCTGAAGGTCTTTTTGACGGCGACACCGGACGAACGGGCGCGGCGGCGGTTGTCTCAGCGGGGCGAGGTGGTGGATGTGGAGCTCGTGCGGCGCGAGAGCCAGGCGCTGGCGGCCCGGGATGCGGCCGATTCCGACCGGCGGATCGCCCCCCTCAAACCCGCCCCGGACGCTGTGTTACTCGACACGACCACCCTCACGCTGGCGCAGCAGGTGACGCGGGTGGTTGAACTGGCGCGGGGCTTGTTCCCTGGGTAGGTTTCCGCCCGTCCCAGGCTGCAGCCTTGGCTCTGGAGGGGTGAAGATAAACCTCAAACCCACAACCGAACCGGTGCATTGAATGCTCGTAGAAGCACGTGACGTAGAAGAGTTCGAAGAAGATCTACCCGTCCGCAAAGCCCCCAAGTCGCAACTCCGCGTCCGCTCAGGCCTCGACGAGGAATATTCCTCCGACGAGATCGCGAAAATGACCCTGCTGTACGAGGGGACGCTCTCGAATATCGAAGAAGGCGAGATCGTCAAATCGAAAGTGCTGCGCGTGACCGACACCGCCGTCATTCTGGACGTCGGGTTCAAGTCGGAAGGCGCGGTGGCGATCGACGAGTTCAAGGATCCCAAGAGCCTCAAAGAGGGCGACGAGATCGAAGTCTTCCTCGAGCACCTCGAGGACCAGGAAGGCGCCGTCGTCCTGTCGAAGAAGAAGGCCGACTTCATGCGCGTCTGGGAGCGAATCCGCGAAGCGCACGAGAAGGACGAAGGTGTCACCGGCACGCTCGTGAAAAAGATCAAGGGCGGCGTCGTGGTCGACCTGATGGGCGTCGACGCATTTCTCCCCGGCAGCCAGATCGCGCTGCGGCGCGTTCCGAATATCGACGAGCTGCTCGGGCAGAGCTTCGAGTTCAAGATCATCAAGCTCAACAAGCGCCGCCGCAACATCGTCGTCTCGCGCCGCGTGCTGCTCGAGGCCGAGCGCAAGACGAAGCGCGACGTGCTGATGAAGGAGCTGTCGGTCAATCAGGTGCGGAAGGGTGTGGTGAAAAACATCACCGACTTCGGCGCCTTCATCGACCTGGGCGGCGTGGACGGCCTGCTGCACATCACCGACATGAGCTACGGCCGCGTGTCGCATCCGTCCGAGATGGTGCAGATCGGCCAGGAGCTCGAGGTGAAAGTCCTCGACATCGACTGGGAGCGCGAGCGCATCTCCCTCGGCCTGAAGCAGCTGCAGCCCTATCCCTGGCAGAACGTCGCCGCGAAGTATCCGGTTGGAACGCGCGTGCAGGGCAAGGTGGTCTCTATCACGAACTACGGCGCGTTCGTCGAGCTCGAGCCGGGCATCGAAGGGCTGGTCCATATCTCCGAGATGAGCTGGACGCGGAACGTCCGGCACCCCTCGAAGCTCGTGTCGATCGGCGAGTCCATCGAAGCGGTGGTCCTGAAAGTCGACGAGACGGAAGAGAAGGTCTCGCTCGGCATGAAACAGACCGAGCAGGATCCGTGGATGGCGCTGCCGCAGAAGTATCCGGTCGGCACACGGCTCCGCGGCAAGGTGCGTAACCTCACGTCGTTCGGCGCGTTCGTCGAAATCGAACCCGGCATCGACGGGCTGATTCACATCTCCGACATGTCGTGGACCAAGCGGGTCCAGCATCCGTCGGAGGTCGTGAAGAAGGGTGACGAGGTCGACGTGCTGATTCTGAACGTCGACGCCGAGAACAAACGCATCTCCCTCGGCCTGAAGCAGGCGCAGGAAGATCCGTGGCTGCGGATCGGCGAGACCTACCCGGTCGGCACCGAGCTGCGCGGTCGGGTCATGCGGCTCATGGACAAGGGCGTGGTCGTCGACCTCGGCAGCGACATCGAAGGCTTCGTGCCGATGTCGCAGCTTGGAATTCCGGACATCCAGCAGCCGGGCGACGCGGTCAAGGAAGGGCAGGCGGTGGAGCTGAAGGTGCTGGAGGTGGATCCGATCCATCACCGCATCGTGCTGGCGGCAACGGGATTCCCGAAGGATGATATCATCCCGATGCCGGCCCCCGCTCCGGTTATTGAAGAGGCACCGCAGGCAGATTCAGACGCCTAGAAGCCGAGACGCCTAGCGGGTTCGAGGTTTAAGGGGTCAGGAAGTCTTCCTGACCCTTCTTTCTTCCATATCTTCTCCTCCCATGTCCATGCGAGAAAAGCTCGAGCTTCTCCAGCAGAAGCGATCGGAGTCGGAGCAGGGCGGCGGCGCGGACCGCATCGAAACACAACACAAAAAAGGCAAGATGACGGCGCGCGAGCGGCTCGACGTGCTACTCGATCCCGGCTCGTTCGTCGAGCTCGATCGCTTCGTCACCCACCGCGCCACCGATTTCGGCCTCGCCGAGCAGAAGATCCTGGGCGACGGCGTGGTGACCGGATGGGGCCGGGTGGAAGGGCGCCTTGTCTACGTCTTCTCACAGGACTTCACGGTCTTCGGCGGTTCGCTCTCGGAAGCGCACGCGGAAAAGATCTGCAAGGTGATGGACCTCGCCGTGCAGAACGGCGCGCCGGTCGTGGGCTTGAACGACTCGGGCGGCGCGCGCATTCAGGAGGGCGTCGCGTCGCTGGGCGGCTACGCCGATATTTTCTTGCGCAACACGCTCGCGTCGGGCGTCGTGCCGCAGATCAGCGCGATCCTCGGCCCCTGCGCCGGTGGTGCGGTCTACAGTCCCGCGATCACCGATTTCATCTTCATGGTACGCGGTCTCTCGTACATGTTCGTGACGGGCCCGAACGTCGTGAAGACCGTGACGCACGAGGAAGTCGACTTCGAAAAGCTGGGCGGCGCCGACGTGCATGGCGGCACCTCCGGCATCGCGCATTTCGTGCACGATTCCGAGCTCGAGTCGATCGCCGCGATTCGCACGCTGTTGTCGTTCCTCCCCGGCAACAATCTGGACAGCCCCCCGAGCCGCACGCCCGATGATCCTCCCGACCGCCGCGAAGAGGCGCTGCTCGAGGTGGTCCCGGATGAGCCGGCGAAGCCGTACGACATGCACGACGTCCTCCGCCACGTCGTCGACAACGCCGCGTTTCTCGAAGTCCAGCGGGACTACGGCAACAACCTGATCGTCGGGTTCGCGCGGCTCGCGGGCCGACCGGTCGGCGTCGTCGCCAATCAGCCGGCCGCCCTCGCCGGCGTGCTCGACATCGCCGCGTCGCTCAAGGGCGCCCGGTTCATCCGCTTCTGCGACGCCTTCAATATTCCGCTCGTGACTTTCGAGGACGTGCCCGGGTTTCTTCCCGGGGTGGCCCAGGAACATGGCGGGATCATCAAGCACGGCGCGAAGCTGTTGTTCGCCTACTGTGAAGCCACCGTTCCGAAGCTCACCGTCATCACGCGCAAGGCGTATGGCGGCGCGTACGACGTCATGAGCTCCAAGCACATCCGCGGCGACTACAACGTGGCCTGGCCCACGGCGGAGATCGCCGTCATGGGTCCCAAGGGAGCGGTCGAGATTCTCTATAAAGGAGAAGCGAGCGAAGAGCGCACCAACGAGTACCGCGAGAAGTTCGCCCATCCCTATCAGGCGGCGGCGCGCGGCTACCTCGACGACATCATCGATCCGCGCGACACGCGGCCGCGCCTGATCGAGGCACTCCTCACGCTGGAGACGAAGCGCGCCAAAAACCCGCCCAAGAAGCATGGGAATATTCCTCTATAACGCGGTGCTGGCGCTGCAGCTCGTGCAGAGTCAGCACCCGGACTCGGTGCGGGCGGGGCTGTGGGCGCGCGTCGCCGCGGACTCGACCGACGGGCCGGCCTGGCTCGAGCTCGGGCGGGCCTATCTGCAGCGCGGCGCCGACTACCACATGCATCGCAAACCGATGATCGTCGATACGGTGTGGGCGCATGCGACGCTCGACACGGCGCAAGTGGCGTTCGAGCGCGCGGCGCGCTGGAGTGCCGGGACCCGGACCGCCGATTCGGCGCGCGTGTTCCGCGTCTACGCGTTTGGCGAACTGGCCTATGTCGACTGGGAGGTGGGCGGGAGCGCCGCGGCAACACTCACCTGGCACACCCTCCCCGATGGGTTGCGGTTGCCGGCCGTGCTGGAAGAGCTGGGCGAAAACCTGCTGCGGGCCTGTCCGCACCGGGGCATCCTGTTTACCGCCGGTGAGACGGATACGCAGGCGGCCTGGTACCTGCGATTTTCGCGCGGGCTGCGGCCGGACCTCATGATCGTGCCGTACAACCGCTGGTACGCCGACACGGTGCTGCGCAATCGCTTGCTGCGGGAAATGAAGACCCGGAATCCTTCGCTGCGCGCGCTCAGCCAGTCTCGCGCGGTCTGCGCCACCATGGGCTTCGAGCGCCCGCCCGACGACCGCGCGGTCAAATGGAACAAGCGGCCGCTGGTGTGGGTGACCGGCAAGGAAACCACGGCCGACCGCGTCCCGCCCCAGGATTTCGTCTTCGCGGCGCTGAAGCTTGCCGTCGATGAGCATGAAACCTGGACGGGACCGGTGACGGCGCTGTACCGCCGCGCCGCCGGCAACGCCGGTGGGTTGTGCAAGGCGTTCGAGACCTTCCAGCTCGGGTCTGAGGTCGGGTGTCGTTGAAGCGCGTGCTGGTCGCGAACCGCGGGGAGATCGCGGTTCGCGTCATTCGGGCGTGCCACGAGGAAGGTCTTGCGGCCGTCGCGGTCTACTCCGAGCCCGATCGTCTCGCCCCGCACGTCCGCGATGCCGACGCGGCCGTCCTCCTCGGTCCAGCGCCGTCGTCGGAATCCTATCTCGATATCGGCAAGCTGATCGCGGCAGCGAAAAACACCGGCTGCCAGGCCGTCCATCCCGGCTACGGCTTCCTGTCCGAGCGCGCCGCGTTCGCCGATGCCTGCAAGGAGGCGGGACTCATCTTCGTGGGCCCGCCGGCCTCGGCAATCCGCGCCATGGGGGACAAGACCGAAGCACGTCGCAGGATGCAAGCCGCAGGAGTGCCCGTGGTCCCCGGCACTGCGGCCCAGTTGCGCGATCCCGTCGACGCCCGGCGTGAAGCCAAACGGCTCGGCTATCCGGTGCTCCTGAAAGCCGTCGCGGGCGGGGGCGGCAAGGGCATGCGCCTCGTCGGCAACGACGCGGAGGTCGAGGGCGGATTCGCCGCCGCCCGGCGCGAGGCCCAGAAAGCCTTCGGCGATGGCAGCCTGTACGTCGAGAAGTACCTCGAGCGGCCGCGCCACATCGAGATCCAGATTCTCGCGGACAACCGGGGCCGGGTCGCGGCGCTCGGCGAGCGGGAATGCAGCATCCAGCGGCGCCATCAGAAACTCATCGAAGAGTCGCCGTCGATGGCGGTGTCACCGGCGCCGCGGCGCCGCCTCTCCGAAGCCGCCACCGCAGCGGCCGGTGCCGTCGGCTATGTCAGCGCCGGGACGATCGAGTTCCTGCTGACGCCGGCCGGTGAGTTCTTCTTCCTCGAGATGAACACGCGCATTCAGGTCGAGCATCCGGTCACCGAGCTCGTGTACGGCGTGGACCTCGTCCGTGAGCAGCTCCGCATCGCCGACGGCCAGCCGATGCGAGTGCACGGCGCGTCGGGCCCCGGTGGCCAGCTCCACCCGCGCGGTCACGCGATCGAATGCCGCATCACGGCGGAGGATCCGTTCAACGACTTTCTCCCGCAAACCGGCGTGCTGCAGTATCTCCGCGTTCCCAGCGGTCCGGGCATTCGCTGGGATGCGGGAATCGAGGCGGGGAACGACGTGACGCTGTTTTACGATCCGCTGCTCGCGAAGCTGATTGCGTGGGGCGAGACGCGTGAGATCGCCATTCAGCGCATGCGTCGGGCGCTGAGCGAGCTCGTGATCGTGGGCTTGCCGACGAGTCAGCCGTTTCATCTCCGCGTCATGGACGATGCCGAGTTCTTGAAAGGCGAAATCGACATCAAGTACCTCGAGCGCGCCGGAGCCCGCGTGCTCGCCGCGCCGCCCCGCCCGGGGCTGGAACGCGCGCTGGCAGTGGCGGCCGCGATGGTAGCGGACGAAGCGCGCGACCGACCGCCGCCTACCAGTTTGACCGCCCGACCGCCGCAGTCAAACGCATGGACGCAAGCCGCTCGTCTAGATGCGCTTCGCGACGGCCTCGAGCGACGGATCTCGTGACCATCACCAGAATCGCAGTCGGAGGGGAGGGCGTGGGCAGATTGAGCGACGGCCGCGTCGTCTTCGTGCCGCGCACGGCGCCGGGCGATCGCATTCGGCTGCGTGAAGGAACACTTCGACGGCACCGCAATTTCGCGCGCGCCGAACTTGGCGAGATCGTCGAGTCCGGCCCCGGTCGCGTCGCGCCACCGTGCCCGCACTACGTGCACGATCACTGCGGCGGCTGCCAGCTCCAGCATTTGGCATATGACGAGCAGCTCAAGGCGAAACGTGCGATCGTGGGCGACACGCTGCGGCGGATCGGCAAGCTGGACCTGCCGGAGCCCGAAATCGTTGAAGCTCTCGAGGAATGGCGGTATCGGGCGAAAATCAGTATGGAGGCGAAAACGACGGTCGGACTGCACCCGTACGACAGACCCAACTTCGTCTTCCCCCTGGCGGATTGTCACATCACCGATTTCCGGCTCATGGCCCTGTGGCGCGAGCTGCGCAGCCGCCTCGCGCTGCTGCCGCAGCCCCTGACGCGGCTCACGTTGCGGCTCGACCGGGAGGAGCGTCGACACATCATCGCCGAATCGGCCGGGGAGCCGTGGCTCAATGCCGAGGATCTCCGGGGCAGGTTGGTCGGCACGGTCGACGGCGAGGTCGTCTGCTGGTGGCACCCCGTGGATGGCGCCGCCCGGGTCGTGGCAGGACCCGCGACCGGCTTCCCGGCGACCGCGTTCGAGCAAGTGAACTCGGGAATGGGCATCATCACCCGCCGCTGGGCCGTCGAGCAGCTCGGCGATGTGCGCAGCCAGACGGTCTGGGACCTTTACGGCGGCATCGGCGATACCGCCGCACTGCTCGTGGAGCGCGGCGCCAGTGTGGTGAGCGTCGACGCCGACGAGAAAGCGGTGAGCTGGGGACGTGCTCGGCTCCCGGCGGCGCGCTTCATCGCGGCCCGCGCCGAGCATGTGCTCCCGAGTCTGCCGGTGCCCCATGCGGTCGTGGTCAATCCGCCGCGCGCCGGCCTGCACTGGGACGTCTCGCTCCGACTGACCTCGGATCCGGTGCCGAAGCTCGTCTATATCTCGTGCGATCCGGCGACCCTCGCGCGCGATCTGCAGCGGCTCAACGTCAATTACGTGGTCAAGGAAGTACGCGCGTTTGACCTGTTCCCACAAACCGCGCATGTGGAGACGGTGGCTGTGTTGGAAGCTGCATGAGATACCACGTGAGCATCCGTTCCCGCGCGTACGTCATCGACGTTGACGGTGGATCGGTCACCGTCGATGGGGAGAAACTCGAGGCGCACGCGGCCGCGATCCCGGGCACCCCACTACTGCACCTGTTGCTCGGCAAAGAGTCCTGGACGGTGGCCTGCCAGCAGCTCGACGAAAGGCGCTGGGCCCTCGGCGCAGCCGGCGAGCGCGTCGAGGTCGACGTGCAGGACGACCGGTCGAAGCAGATCGAAGCGCTCACCGGGCAGGGGCGCAAGGTTGTGGTGGGCGGTGTGGTGAAGGCCCCGATGCCGGGACTCGTCGTCCGGGTGGAAGTCACTCAGGGCCAGGCCGTGGAGGTCGGCGAGGGGTTGGTGGTGGTCGAGGCGATGAAGATGGAGAACGAGCTCCGCGCGTCGCATAAGGGTGTCGTCGAAGCCATCCACGTGAAGGCGGGCGATCGCGTCGAGAAGGGCGCGCCGCTCGTGACGCTTTCCTCCCAACCCGCGCAACCCTCAGGTTGACAGAGCCTTACGCCCCGGTTAGACTCCGCGTCTGCCAAAAACCAGGGCGAAGCGGGGCATGAAGACGTACACGTTGAAGCCGCAGGACATTGAGCGTCGGTGGTGGCTGGTTGACGCGGCTGAGCAGCCGCTCGGCCGGCTCGCCAGTCGCATCGCGCAAATCCTGCGGGGCAAACACAAACCGACGTTCACGCCGCACGTCAACGGCGGCGATTTCGTCATCGTGATCAATGCCGAGAAGGTGCAGCTGACGGGCCGCAAGGTTGAGCAGAAGCGCTACTTCCGGCACACCGGCTACATGGGGCACGAGCGGTTCACGCCGGTCGCAAAAGTGCTCGGCAAGCATCCCGAGCGCGTCATCGAGAAGGCGGTGTGGGGGATGTTGCCGAAGACGACGTTGTCACGTCAGCACGTGAAACAGATGCTGAAGGTGTACGCAGGGCCTGAGCATCCGCATGCTGCGCAGCAACCGACGTCGCTAGTAGCCGTGGGGGGGGAGTCCAAGTGAGCACAGGCATTACACCGGAGCTGCGCTGGCACGCGATCGGCCGCCGGAAGCTCGGCATTGCGCGGGTTTATCTGACCCCAGGGTCGGGAAAGTGGAGCATCAACGGGCGCACGCTGGGTGATTATTTCCCCCGGCCTTCACTCGTGTCGCACATTCAACAGCCGTTCACCGCGACCGACACGCTGGGCGCGTTCGACGTCAAGGCGCGCGTGGTGGGCGGTGGACTGACGGGCCAGGCCGGCGCAATGCGGCTTGGGATCGCCCGCGCCCTGGTGTTGGCGGACGATCGGCATCGGAAGAAGTTGCGCGAGCAGGGCTTGCTCACGCGCGATCCCCGCGCGGTGGAACGGAAGAAGCCGGGACGCGCTGGGGCACGGAAGAGATTCCAGTTCAGCAAGCGGTAAACGTTCAAATACTCACGTCGCTCGATCTCGTCCTGGGTCCCTCCGGGGTTGGACGAGAGATGACGGCGGCGGCGGAAACAACCCAAGGAAAGGGATAGCGTGGCTCAGCCTCAGTTGCAGGAATTGTTGGAAGCAGGTGTCCATTTCGGCCATCAGACTCGCCGCTGGAATCCGAAGATGCGGCGGTTCATCTTCGCCGAACGCTCCGGCATCTACATCATCGATCTTCAGAAGACGCTGCGTCAGCTCGAGGTCGCACAGGAGCTGCTGCGCGGCGTCGTCCTGAAGGGTGAGGGCGTGCTGTTCGTCTGCACGAAGAAGCAGCTCAAGGGCATTCTGGAAGCGGAGGCGAAGCGCTGCAGCGCGTTCTACGTAACGGAGCGCTGGCTCGGCGGGACGCTGACGAACTTCCAGACGATCAAGAAGCAGATCAAGCGCCTGAAGGACCTGGAGCAGGGCGCGGCGGACGGCGACTTCACAAATTACACCAAGAAGGAGCAGCTGCTGTTCGACCGCGAGCGGGGGAAGCTCGACAAGAACCTCGCGGGTATCAAGAACCTCGGCCGGCTGCCCGGCGCGCTGTTCGTGGTGGACGCGAAGAAGGAGCGCATCGCGGTCGCGGAGGCGAACAAGCTCGGGATTCCGGTCGTGGCGATCGTCGACACGAACGCCGACCCCGATCTGATCACGGTGCCGATTCCCGGGAACGACGACGCGATTCGTGCCGTCTCGCTGATCACGAACGCGATCTCGGACGTGATCGCCGAAGCCCGCCGCCAGATGCCGCTGCGTGACGCCGCGACGGGCGAAGAGGGCGAAGGCACGACGTACTCGACCGAGACGGGCGAGGCGGACGTGGACGGCGACCGGAAGAAGCGGCCGGCGCGCCGCAAGCGGCGGCCGAAGCCCGAGGCGATCGCCGCGCGGATGAAAACGGAGGAGGCGCCAGCTCCCGCGGAACCCATCAGCGGGGAGAAGGCGTAACCACTAGCGTTGGATGAACCACCGACCGCCGCCCCCGGGCTTCACGGCGCCGAGGGCGGCGTTTTTATGAGGGAGTGAAAGGAAGCATGACGACTGTGAAAGAGATTCCCGCAAAACTGGTGGCCGAGCTGCGCGCTCGTACGGGCGCGGGCATGATGGACTGCAAGGGGGCGCTCCAGGAGTGTGGTGGCGACCTCGACAAGGCCGTCGACCTGCTGCGCAAGAAGGGCGCGGCCAAAGCCGAGAAGCGCGCGGGGCGCGAGGCGTCGGAAGGGTGGATCGGCTCGTACGTTCACCATGACGGCTCTGTGGCCGTACTCGGTCGCCGCCACCAAGCCCCTGGCGGTCCGCATCGAGGACCTGCCGGCCGACGTGGTCCAGCGTGAACGTCAGGTCTATGAGTCACAGGTTGCCGAGCAAAAGAAGCCCGAGAACATCCGCGCGAAGATCGTGGACGGCATGATGAAGAAGTTCTACGAGGACAACGTCCTGCTCGAACAGAAATTCGTGAAGGACGACAAGCGGACGGTCGGCGAGCTCGTGAAGGAGTTGTCCGGCAAGACCGGCGAGAAGATCGAAGTGCGTCGGTTTGCCAGGTTTGAATTGGGAGGGAACTAAGTGCCGAAGCTCGCCTACAAACGCGCGCTCCTCAAGCTTTCCGGAGAGGCGTTCGCGGGTGGGCGGGCTTCTGGCATCGACTTCGGCGTCATCGAGCGGCTGTCGGACGAGCTGAAGTCCGTGGCTGCGACCGGCGTGCAGCTCGGCCTCGTGATCGGCGGCGGCAACATCCTGCGCGGGACGACCGCGAGCGAGCAGGGGATGGACCGCGTGTCCGCCGATTACATGGGGATGCTCGCCACCGTCATCAATGCGCTCGCGCTGCAGGACATTCTCGAGAAGAAGGGCGTCGATACGCGGGTCATGACGGCGATCCGCATGGAAGAGCTCGCCGAGCCCTACATCCGGCGGCGCGCCGTGCGGCACCTCGACAAGGGGCGTATGGTGATCTTCGCCGGGGGAACGGGCAATCCCTATTTCTCCACCGACACCGCGGCGGTGCTGCGGGCGCTCGAGATGGAGGCGCAGGTCATTCTCAAAGCGACGAACGTCGACGGCGTCTACACGGCCGATCCGAAGAAAGACCCCAGCGCGAAGTTCTTGCCGATGCTGACCTTTCAGGAGGCGCTGGTGAAAGGCTACGCCGTGATGGATGCCAACGCCTTCGGGTTGTGCAAGGAGAACAAGCTCCCCATCGTGGTGTTCAACATCAACCAGCCCGGCGCGACGGCCAGGGTCCTGGCCGGAGAACGCGTCGGCACGATCGTCCAATGACTCCTGCACCAGCCGGATCTCTGACCGACCACGTCAAACATGCCAAGCAGCTCATGGACAAGGCGGTGGAAGCCGTCAAGCGAGAGTTTTCTACCGTCCGCACCGGCAAGGCCACGACGGCGCTGCTCGATCTCGTGCGCGTCGAGGCGTACGGGAATGAAATGCCGCTGACGCAGGTCGCGAGCGTGGCCGCGCCGGAGCCCAAGCTGCTCACGGTGCAGCCGTGGGACAAAGGGCTGCTCAAGGCGGTGGAGAAGGGCATTCTGGCCTCCGATCTCGGCCTCACGCCGTCGAACGACGGCAACCTAATCCGCATCCCGATCCCGCCGCTGACCGAGGAACGTCGCAAAGAGCTGGTCAAAGTCGTACACAAATTCGCTGAGGAAGGGCGGGTCGCCATCCGGCACGCGCGCACCGAGACCATGAACCGGATCAAGAAGACCGAGCACGTCTCCTCCGACGACCAGAAGCACGCCGAGAAGGAAGTGCAGAAGACGCACGACGATCACCTCAAGGGCGTCGACGCGGCGGTGAAGGCCAAAGAAGCGGAGATCATGGAAGTCTGATGCTCTCCGGTCCGATTCCTCGCCACGTGGCGATCATCATGGACGGCAACGGCCGCTGGGCGAATGAGCGCCGGCTGCCGCGGCCGTTCGGCCATCGGGCCGGGATGAAGGCCGTGCGCGAGGCGGTCGAAGGGGCGATCGACGCTGGCGTCGAGGTGCTGACCCTGTTCGCGTTCTCGGACGAGAATTGGAACCGGCCCGCCACTGAAATCTCCGCGCTCATGGATCTGCTCGAGGAATACATCGCCAAGGAAGTCGCCCACCTGAAGGGCCAGGGCGTGCGCGTGCACGTGCTCGGCGACCGCAGCCGGCTGACGCCGGGGGGACGGGCGGCGGTCGAGCGGGTGGAGCGCGAGACGGCCGGTGGTCAGAAGCTCTCGCTCAATCTCTGCATCTCGTATTCCTCGCGCGGCGAGATCGCGCGCGCGGCGCGGCTGCTCGCGGAAGAAGTGCTCAAGGGCACGAAGAAGCTTGAAGACATCGACGAAGAGGCGATCCGCGCCAAGCTCTACACCGCGCCATGGGGCGATCCCGATCTGCTGATCCGCACCTCCGGCGAGCAGCGCCTCTCGAACTTCCTGCTGTGGCAGCTCGCGTATACCGAGCTGTACATCACGCCGGTGCTGTGGCCGGACTTCAACCGGCGCACGCTGGTCGATGCCATCCTCGATTATCAGCGCCGCGACCGGCGCTTTGGAAAAGTCACCGCGTCCTGATGCCCCCCCTTTCCCACAATCTGGTGCAGCGCATTGCGGTGGCCGTCGTGGCCATTCCCGTTGTCGTCGGCATCATCTGGCTCGGCGGCTGGACGCTCGCGGCGACGCTGGCCGTGCTGGGCGTCCTGGGTGCGCACGAGGTCTACGATTTCGGCCGCCGGCAGGGCATCGAGCCGCTCGAGCGGACGGGCTGGCTCGCGGCCGCCGCCATCCCGCTGCTGTCGTACTGGGCGAAAGGCTCTGAGACACACTGGGCGGAGCCCGCGCTCTACCTGGGCGCGATCTGGTTGATGGTGACTATGGCCATCGCGATGGCGCGACGCGGCCCGAGTGGGCGGCCGCTCGCGAGTGTCTCGATCACGCTGTTCGGCTGCGTGTATGCGTCCGGCATGCTCGCGTTTCTGATCGCGATCCGGCATGGCGGCGCCGCGGCCACGCGCCCGCTGGCCTATGTTCTCCTCACTCTGTTCCCGCTCGTGATCACCTGGATTTGCGACACCGCGGCGATGGCGGTGGGGACGGCCGTCGGCGGTCCCAAGCTCGCCCCGATCCTGTCGCCCAAGAAGACGCACGCGGGAGCCGTCGGCGGGACGCTCGGGGGAGTGATTACGGCACTCGCGCTCGGTAAATTCGTGCTGAATCGTCAGGGTTGGAGCTTCAGCCCTGGGCAGCTGTTGCTGTTTGGTCTCGCCGTGTCCATTGTCGGACAGATCGGTGATGTCGCGGAATCGCTGTTCAAGAGGGAAGCGGGCCTCAAAGACTCCTCCACGCTGATTCCCGGCCACGGCGGCGTGCTCGACAGGCTTGATTCCTTGTACTTCGTGATCCCTACGGCGGCGGGTTTGTATCGCATGTTTGGAGTGATATGAGTGTCGGCGTCGCAATCCTCGGATCCACCGGGTCGATCGGCAGATCGACGCTCCAGGTGCTGGCACGCCAGCGCGAGCGGTTCCGCGTCGTGGCGCTGACGGGGCACTCGAACAGCGATTTGCTCGCCGAGCAAGCGAAGGAGTGGAAGCCGGCATTAGTTGGCCTGGTGAACGGCGGCGCCAGGGAAATGGGAAACGGAATACGTAAAGGCAGCGACTGTTTGGTCGAGGCCGCGACGCATCCGGATGTCCGCATCGTCGTGAACGGCATCGTCGGCGCGGCTGGGCTCGAGGCCACGCTCGCGGCGTTGCGTGCCGGCAAGCGCGTCGCGCTCGCAAATAAAGAGACACTGGTCATGGCGGGCGAGCTGGTCGCCCAGGCGGCGCGTGAGGGCGGCGGCGAAATCGTCCCGGTCGATTCCGAGCACAGCGCCGTCCTGCAATGCGTGGCGGGGCGCCGGCCGACCGAGCTCGCGCGGCTCATTCTCACCGCGTCGGGCGGCCCGTTCCGCACCTGGGGTGCCGAGCGGGTCGCGCGCGCGACGGTGGCCGAAGCGCTCAAGCATCCGACCTGGACGATGGGCAAGAAGATCACGGTCGATTCGGCCACGCTCGTCAACAAGGCGCTCGAAGTTATCGAAGCCCATTTCCTCTTCTCGGTGTCATACAGTCAAATAGATATTGTTATCCATCCGCAATCGGTGATTCATGGTTTCGCCGAGTTTGTGGACGGCTCGGTGCTCGCGCAGGTAGGATTCCCGACGATGGAGCTGCCGATCCTCTACGCGTTGACGTATCCAGACCGGGTGCCCGATCAGGGCGTGCGTCGCTTCGATCCCGTCGCGGCTGGCACGCTCACCTTCGAGGCGCTGCAGCCCGAGCGGTTCCCGGCCTATGTCGTCGGGCGCGACGCGGCGCGGCAGGGTGGCACGGCGCCGGCGCGGTTCAACGCGGCCAACGAGGTGGCCGTGCAGCTCTTCCTGGAAGAGAAGATCCCGTTCGGGCGGATAGCAGAGGTGATCGAGAAGGTGGTGGGACTTGGGACTCGGGATTCGGGTCTCGGAACGTCGCTGGAAGATGTCCTTGCCGCGGACGCCGAGGCCCGCCGCCTGGCACAGGAAGCCGCATGCCTCTAACGATCTTGTCGCTCGTCATCGTGCTCGGCGTGCTCATCTCGGTGCACGAGTTCGGCCATTTCATCGTCGCCAAAGCGGTCGGCATTCAGGTGCTGCGATTCTCCCTGGGGTTCGGACGGCCGTTGATCTCGTGGCGCCGCGGCGAGACGGAGTACTGGATCTCCTGGATTCCGCTGGGCGGCTACGTGAAGATGGCGGGGCTCGAAGAAGAAGGAATGGTGGGCGAGCTGGAAGGCGGGAAGGCCCAGGTCCCGATCGATCCCGCGCGCGCGTTCGATCAGAAGCCGCTCTGGGCCCGCATGGCGGTGATTCTCGCGGGCGTCACGATGAATGTCGTGCTGGCATTCGTCATCTACACCGGCCTCGCCGCGATCTCCGGCGTTCCGGCGCGTGCCACCACGCAGGTAGACACGGTCCTCACCAGCGCGCTGCCACCGGGCACCGAAGCGCTCGCCAGCCTGCATCGCGGCGACCGCATCATCCGCGTGAACGGCGACACCGTGAAGTCGTGGAACGACCTGCAGGGCGACTTGCTGAAGAGCGGTGCCGAGGCCCGGATCGAGGTCGCCGGACGTTCCGAACCGATCGCGGTGCACTTGCCGAGCGATACCGTCGCCCGCGTGCGGCTGGTGAGCTGGGGAATTCTCCCGTTCGCGCCGGCGCGCATCGGTCTGGTGTTTCCCGGAGAGCCTGGCGCAAAAGCAGGTCTGCGGCCGGGTGATCTCGTCATTCGCGCCGACGGCGACACGGTGCGATCCTGGAACGACCTGCTCCTCAAGCTGTGGTCCAGCGCCGGCAAACCGGTTCACCTCGCGGTGCTCCGCGATGCCTCGGTAGTCGACCTGACAGTGACGCCGCGTGCCCAGACCGAAGACGACAGCGCGTCGGCGCGGCCGCGCACGTACGGGTTCATCGGCGCCGAAGGCGATTTCCCCGAGATCAAGCAGCGTCTTCCGGTGACTACGGCCGTGCGCGTCGGCGCGGCGCAAACCGGACGTCAGATCGAACTGGTCCTGGGGAGCCTCAAGCGCCTGGTGCTGGGGCAAGCGTCAATGAAGGAAGTCGGCGGACCCATCATGATCGCGCAGGTCTCCGGGCAGGCAGTACGGCTGGGGATCGACCGCTTCCTCATGTTCATGGCGTTCTTCTCGATCAGTCTCGCCGTGCTGAATCTCCTGCCGATTCCCGTGCTCGACGGCGGGCACGCGATGTTCCTGATCGCCGAGGGCATCCGTCGGAAGCCGCTGTCGCCGCAACTGCGCCTGCGGCTCACGCAGGTCGGCATGCTCATCGTGCTCGCGATCATGGTCCTCGCGTTGTCGAACGATGTCCTCCGCTTCTTCCGTTAACGACGCTCTCACGGGCTATCTCGCCGGGCGAGTGACGGCAGAACAGCTCGTGGGGACGGTGACGGCCGCGTACTATCGAGAACGGGGAATGGGGAATGGGCAATGGCTGAAACCCGTGATCGAGGTGATCGAGCGGGCGCATCCGGGCGTCGTGGAGTTGGCCGGAAGCGCTGAGACGCCAGGGTTTGCGGTGCGGCTTGCCGAACGACGGTTCCCGAAGCGATTGGAAGGAGATCTGCGAGGTGCGGCGCAAAGGATTGTAGGGGCGCCCTCCCCATCGGTCGTTCCGGCCCGTGGCATCTTCTCCCGGTTTTTTGGCGCGGTCCGCAGATTATTTACCGCATCAACCTGACCACCAACGCCACCAGCAGTACCAATCCAATCGCGACACCCGCAACGACGAGCCAGGTCCTGCGGCCGGAGGTCGGGTCGGCCAGCGCCTCCCGCTGGGCCGTGCCCAGAGGCGCCGCGCCGAGGTTCGTGGTCGGCCGACGCTTCTCCTCGACCTCGTCGAGGTCGGCTCGCAGCTCGGCGGCGTTGGCGTAGCGATCGTCGGGGTGCTTGGCGAGGCACTTCATGACGACGCGCTCGAACCGCTTCGACAGCTCCGGCCGTTTGCGCCGGAGTGAAGGCGGCGGGTCCTCCACGTGCATCCGGGCGAGCTCGAACCAGTCGGTCGAGCTGAACGGCACCTCGCCCGTAGCAGCCTTGTAGAGCGTGACGCCGAGGGCGTAAAAGTCCACGCGCTGATCGAGCGGCCGGCCCTGGGCCTGCTCCGGCGACAAGTAGTGCGGTGTCCCGATCGTCATGTTCACGCCGGTCGATGCGACATAGCCTGAGACGGCGCGCGCGATACCGAAGTCCGTGAGCACCGCCGTACCGTCCGATCGAATTAGCACGTTATCGGGCTTCAGGTCCCGATGGATGACGCCCTGTTGGTGCGCGAATTCGAGCGCCGCCGTGATGTCGCACGCCAGCCTCAGGATGTCGTCCTCGGCGAGCGGCCCCTCGCGGGCGATGCGGGCGCCGAGGCTGTCGGCGCAGAGGTCCATGGCGAAGTAGACGTGCTCGCCCGTTTTCGCGACCGAGCGGATGCGGATGATGTTGGCGTGCTCGAGCTTTGCGGCCGTCTCGCTCTCGTTGCGAAAGCGGGTTTCGAACTGGATATCGCCGGCATAGCGGGGCTTGAGGACCTTGATCGCGACCGGGGTGCCGTCCTGCTCCCGCCCGACGAACGCCCAGGCGAAGCCCCCTTGGCCGAGAAGCCGCTCCAGGGTATAGGGGCCAAGGATCTGGCCGACGAGGTCGGTCGGGGCGTTGGTCGCAGTCACTTTACAAAGGGGTGCGAGCCGGTTAACCTACGGCGCTTCCAACGATTAGGGAACAGGGACGATGTACGACAAGACGACGCCGGTCAGGAAACACGGGCTGCACGACCGGGACACCGGCTCCAGCCGGGTTCAGGTGGCGCTGCTCACCGAGCGCATCAACAGCCTCACCGAGCACTTCCGGGTCCACGCAAAGGACTTCCACGGGCAACGCGGCCTGCTGCGCATGGTCAGCCGCCGCCGCCGCCTGCTGGAGTACCTGAAGCGCACCGATCTCGCGAAGTACCGGCAGCTCATCGACGAACTCGGTCTCCGACACTAAGTGCGTAAGGCGTCGTGCTGGGCCGCCCCGGGAAGAGCACCCGGGGCTTGGCGCTCAGCACATTTCAAGTGCTCTAGACAGGTACCGCAGTGAAGCGTGTAGATACGAATTTCGCCGGCCGCACTCTGAGAATCGAATCGGGGCGGCTGGCCAGGCAAGCGGCAGGGTCATGTCTCGTGCAGTTCGGGGAAACGGTCGTCCTGGCCGCCGTGACTGTGTCCGAGAACCTTTCGAACCTGCCGTACTTTCCCCTTACCGTCGAATACCGCGAGAAGGCCTACGCCGCCGGCAAGATCCCCGGCGGCTTTTTGAAGCGCGAAGGCCGGCCCTCCGACGAAGAAGTCACGTCGGCGCGCGTCATCGACCGGTCGGTGCGGCCGCTCTTCCCGGAAGGCTTCAAGAACGAAGTGCAGGTTTTCGTCTACGTGCTCTCGGCCGATCAAGAGAACGATGCGGATGTCCTTGGGGTCGTCGCTGCATCCACTGCATTGTCGATTTCCAAGGTGCCATGGAACGGTCCGATCGCCGCGGTGCGGGTTGGGCGCGTCGAAGGGGCCTGGATTCTCAATCCGACGTTTCAGCAATTGGAGTTCTCGGACGTTGATCTGACGGTGTCTGGATCGAAAGAGAGCATTGTCATGGTGGAGGGTGGTGCGCTCGAGCTGACCGAGGCGGAGATCATCAAGGGGCTCGAAGTCGCCCACAAGGGCATCACGGAGCTGCTCGGCGTCGCCGATCAGGTCGTCGAAGCGGTCCAGCAGCCCAAGATGGAATGGACCAAGGCTGAGCCTCCCGCTGACCTCGTCGCGCGTGTGAAAGAGCTCGCTGAGGATAAGGTGAGTGAGGCTCTCACGCTGGCGGTCAAGGCCGAGCGCACGCAGGCACTGAGCGCCATCAAGTCCACGATCATCGAGCAGCTATCCGAGGAGTTTCCCGACAAGCTGCGCGAGATCGCGGACGTGATCGAGGGGATCGAATACCAGACGATGCGCGAGCGCGTGCTGACCGCGGGCGAGCGGGTCGACGGCCGCGATCTCGACACCGTGCGGCCCATCACCTGCGAGGTGGGGTGGTTGCCTCGCACGCACGGCTCGGCGCTGTTCACGCGCGGGCAGACGCAGGCGCTGGCCTCAGTCACCCTGGGCACGACGGACGACGAGCAGCGCATCGACTCGATCGACGTGGCGCAGGAGACGACGAAGTCGTTCATGCTGCACTACAACTTCCCGCCGTTCTCGACCGGCGAAGTGAAGCCGGTGCGCGGCGTCTCGCGTCGTGAGATCGGCCACGGCGCGCTCGCCGAGCGGGCGTTGCAGGCGGTGCTGCCGCCGTACGAGCAGTTCCCGTACACGATCCGCATCGTCTCGGAGATCCTCGAGTCCAACGGCTCGTCCTCGATGGCGACGGTGTGCAGCGGCTCGCTCGCGCTGATGGACGCCGGCGTGCCGGTGAAGTCGGCGTGCGCGGGTGTAGCGATGGGGCTGATCACGGAAGGCGGCCGCACCGCGATCCTCACCGATATTCTCGGGACCGAGGATCACCTCGGCGACATGGATTTCAAGGTCGCTGGGACGAAGGATGGCGTGACGTCGATCCAGATGGACATCAAGGTCGAGAAGCTGGACTGGAAGGTCATCAGCGAAGCGCTCGAAAAGGCCAAGACGGCGCGCCTGCACATCTTGGACATCATGCATCAGGCGATGCCCGAGCCGCGCTCGCAGCTCTCCAAGTACGCGCCGCGCATCATCACGGTTCAGATCCGTCCCGACAAGATCGGCGACCTCATCGGCCCCAAGGGAAAGACGATCCGCGGTATTCAGGAGCAGACAGGCGCCCAGATCAACGTGGAGGACACGGGTGTGGTCACGATTTCGGGCGTGGGCGAGGCGGCGGAGCGGGCCCGAGACATGGTATCCGGGCTCATGCAGGAGCCGGAAGTCGGCAGGGTCTACGAGGGTGTGGTGAAGAGCACGACAGCCTTCGGCGCGTTCGTCGAAATCATCCCGGGCGTCGAAGGGCTGCTCCACATCTCGGAGCTGCAGCATGGCCGCACCGAGAAGACGGAAGACGTGGTCAAGAAGGGCGATCATCTGAAGGTGAAGCTGCTGGAAGTGGACGAACGGGGCCGGATGCGCCTGTCCCGGAAGGCTCTGCTCGAGAAGAACTGAGGTGGACTCGGTCAAGCTCGACCGGGAGATTTACCGGACGGCCGCGCCCAACGGCATCACCGTGCTCAGTGAGCGGGAGCCGAACGTGCGGTCCGTGGCGCTCGGGGTCTGGGTTCGGACCGCGAGCGCCAACGAGTTGCGCCCGAAGATGGGCGTCTCGCACCTGCTCGAGCACATGGTATTCAAGGGCACCGAGCGGCGCACGGCGCAGGAGATCGCGCTGTCGCTGGAATCGCGCGGAGGCTCGCTCGACGCCTATACGTCCCGCGACTCCACCGCCTATCATGCGCGCGTGCTCGATGCCGATCTGCCCCGGGCGCTCGACGTCATCACCGACATCGTGCGCCGGCCGGCGCTGCGCGACAGCGATCTCTCGTTGGAGCGCCAGGTGGTGCTCGAAGAGATCAGCACCGTCGCAGACACCCCCGATGACGAAGTCTTCGATCGCACCTACGAAACGATGTGGCCGAACCATCCCTATGGCTTCCAGATTCTGGGGACCAAGGAGACGGTCAGCGCGCTGTCGGCCGACGATCTCAAGCAGCTGCACTCCCGCGCCTATTTCCCGGGCAACTGCGTCATCGCCGCGGCGGGCAACATCACCCACGAGGAGTTGCTGAAGGAAGTGGAGGCGCAGGGATGGTTCGATGGCGTGGCGGCGCAGACGCCGCCGCCCGTGCCCCCGGTGCCGCCGGCCGTGCGCGGTGTGACGCGCTCGTTCGAGAAGGAGACGGCGCAGACACACATAGTCTTCGCCACCGACTCGATTCCCTACGCCGACCGCCGCAAGTACGGGATGCTCGTCATCTCGAACATCTTCGGCGGCGGGATGTCGAGCCGGCTGTTCCAGCGGATTCGCGAGGAGCTCGGCCTCGCGTATTCGATTTACAGCTTTACGTCGTTCTATCGGGCGGTGGGGATGGCGGGCGTGTACATCGGCACGCAGCCGGCACGCGCCGAGAAAGCAGTCGAAGCGATCAGGGCCGAGTTTGCGCGGATGGCCGGCGAGGGGTTGCGCGGGAAAGCGCTGGACGACGCGAAGCAGCAGACGCTTGGACAGTTGATGCTGTCGCTGGAGAGCCCCAGCGCCAGGATGTATCGTTTGGCGAGCACGGCGGTGTATGGCGAATCGTACCGCAGCCTCGATGAAGTGCTGAAGACGGTGGCGGCGCTGACGGAGGACGACGTGGCGGCGTTGGCGGCGGAGTTCTTTGCGCCGGAGCGTCAGACCGTGGTCTCGTTGGGTCCCAATGGAGGAAAACCGTGATCGTCGGCGTCCCGAAGGAGATCAAGACTGCGGAGCACCGGGTGGCGCTCGTGCCGGCGGGAGCGGAATCACTGGTGAGCGACGGCCACACCGTGCTGATCGAGCAGGGAGCCGGACTCGGCTCGGGCTTCAGCGATGACGCGTACCGGTCGGTAGGGGCGGAGATCGCGTCCTCGGCGGATGCGGTGTGGTCGAAGGCCGAGCTTATCCTGAAGGTGAAGGAGCCGATCGAGCCCGAGTGGACGCGGATTCGTCGGGGCCAGGTGGTGTTCACCTACTTTCACTTCGCCGCGTCTGAACCGCTTACCAAAGCGATCATCAAGTCAGGCTGCATCGCGATCGCGTATGAGACGGTGGAGCTGCCGAGCAAGGAGTTGCCGCTCCTCACGCCGATGAGTGAAGTCGCGGGCCGGATGGCGGTGCAGGAGGGGGCCAAGTATCTCGAGAAGGTGTTCGGCGGGTTCGGCATTCTGCTCGGCGGCGTTCCGGGGGTGTTGCCGGCGGAGGTCCTGATCCTCGGCGGCGGTGTGGTCGGCACGAACGCGGCCAAGATGGCCGCCGGGCTCGGCGCCCACGTCACGCTGCTCGATATCTCACTCGACCGACTGCGCTATCTCTCCGATGTCTTGCCTCCGAACGTTGATCTCCTCTACTCCAATCGCCACAACATGCTCGAGCAGCTCAGCAAGGCCGATGTCGTGATCGGCGCCGTGCTGTTGACCGGGGCCAAGGCGCCGAAGCTCGTGAAGCGTGCCGACCTCAAGGCGATGAAGCAGGGATCGGTCATTGTCGATGTCGCGGTGGATCAGGGCGGGTGCATCGAGACGACGAAGCCGACGACGCACGATCAGCCCACGTATGTCGTCGACGGCGTAATCCATTACGCGGTGGCGAATATGCCGGGTGGCGTGCCGCGGACGTCAACGCTGGCGTTGACGAACGCGACGTTTCCGTATGCCAAGAAGCTGGCGCGGCTCGGTTGGAAGGAAGCCTGTAAGAAGGATGCGGGTCTGTTATTGGGGCTGAATGTGGTGGAGGGAAAGGTCGTCTATCCGGGGGTTGCGGAAGCATTTGGTCTGCCATTGGCGGATGCGAACACGCTGATTTGAGACGTAGCAGCGTTTCTCAGGCAGTCTTGCCGCGAGTGCCTCGACGCAGAATCAGGCGCTTGCGGCGCTTTTGTTTTTGTATCGGGCGGTGTTGGAGCGACGGATGGGAGGGATCGAGGGAGTGGGGCACGCGCAGCGGCCTCGGCGGATGCCATGTGTCCTGACGCGAGCCGAGGTACGGGCGGTGTTGTTACGGATGCGCGGTGTCGATCGGCTGGTGGCGGGGTTGTTGTACGGATCCGGGCTGCGCCTGCTCGAAGCGTTGCAATTGCGTGTGAAGGACGTGGATTTCCAGCGTCGTGAGATTCTCGTACGTCGAGGGAAAGGCGCCAAGGATCGGATTACGATTCTGGCGGACGCGCAGCGACTGCCGTTGGCGCGGTACTCGGATTGCGTGCGCGAGCGGTTTGAGCGGGTTCGAACGACGATCGCGTTGCGAGACGCGCTCCGGAGGAAGTATCCGAATGCCGAGCGGGAGTGGGCGTGGCAGTGGGTATTTCCGGGACGAGGGGGGCGCTTTCATCTGCATCCGACGGCTGTGCAGCGCGCGTTTCGTGCGGCTGTTACGGCAAGCGGGGTCGCCAAGCCGGCGTCCTGTCACACGCTGCGCCACTCCTTCGCGACGCATTTGCTGGAGGCGGGCTACGACATCCGGACCGTGCAGGAGCTTCTGGGACACAATGATGTGCGGACGACGATGATGTACACACACGTTTTGAACCGTGGCCGGCTGGCGGTCCGGAGCCCGGGGGATGCTCTCTGAGCACCTACTGGGATTTGGCAGTCTAACGCACAGTCTCGCGCGTTCGGCTGCCGCGGAGTCAGCCTAACACCCGTCGGGGAGTTGAAACACTGGGGTTATTGAGACAAGGTTGGCGTATGGGAGAGTCTCCAATGACTCAGGCTAATTACTAGTTAGGCCGCATGATGAAGCCCAACGTCATTCTAACAACGTCGTCTCTGGTCACAATCCTCTTGGTAACGTTTCACCTTACCGACGACATCGTTCGGCAGATGGAACCGGGTAACCTCTCTAACCTTGTAATTCTGGTGCTGATCGTGACCCTCTGGCTCTACGGCACTCTCATGTTGCCGGGACGGCGATCTGGGTATGTCATCATGATCCTGGGCTCAGTGCTTGGACTGGTCATCCCAGTCGTCCACATGAAGGGGGCCGGAGTCGGTGCCGCACTGGTACAGTCGGATGGAGGTTTCTTTTTTGTCTGGACGCTCCTGGCGCTCGGCGCAGGCGCTGCTTTTACGCTGGTTCTCGCGGCGCGCGGACTGTGGGGTCTGCGACGGGGCGCCCCCCCCAGTAGCAAAGGGCATGATCATGCGGCCTAACTATGCGTTGAAGCTGACGAGCGCCGCCACCGCCGCGCCGCTCACCGCCAGCGTGCTGCGCACGGCCTGGCGGGCGGCGCGGCTGGTCCATTGGCGTGTTGCGGCTCCGGGCGGCGGCGCTCGCAGCTCAACGCGTATTCGTTAGGCGGCAGAACAAGGAGGTCACGCGTGGCACGAGCTTCTGACAATGCCGTTGTCAGTCTCGCTCCGATGCTCTCTGTGCGCCGTGGCGCCGATGCCGTGGTGTTCTACAAGGCGGCGTTCGATGCAAAGGAATTGTTCAAGATCGAGGATGGCGGCTCGGTGGTGGCGCAACTCGCAGTGCAAGGCGCGAAGTTCTGGGTAGCAGACGAGTCGCCACCGCATCACAACTTCAGCCCGGAGACCCTAGGCGGTGCAACGGCTCGCTTCGTCTTGGTTGTAGAGGACCCCAAGGGCTTTCACGCTAAAGCGCTGGCTGCCGGGGCAAGAGAAGTGTGGCGGGTGCACGAAGAGTACGGCTGGCTCATGGGCCGCGTCGTCGACCCCTTCGGTCATCACTGGGAGATAGGCAAGCCGCTCGGCCCCGGTGTCGGTGAGTAGTCGGCGTCTGTTCTGCCGCCTAACAAGCGCTTGAAGCTGGCGGCGCGCGTAGGATATTGAATGACAGCTTTTTCGTCAGCGCGCTGCAGCTTAAGCGCGAGCCGTTAGGTAGCCGCAACTGGAGCAATCGCGAGTGGACCAGTGACCGCAGAGCAAGAGTGGCGCAAACTTGGTTTCTTCCACGAGATCGACACTACGAAGAACCTTCGCAAGCTCACTGGCTCCAGGCCTGGGTTACTGCGGTTTCGCGCCATCCTCCTCGAGTATGTGGCCGATCCGCGAAACGCGCTCAAGTCGGAACATGAACACTACGGCCCTTATGGCTCCTTAGAAGTGATGACTTGGCCAGACGCCGGCGTCGACGGTCATGCAGTTCGCGGTTCGTTGGCGGATCTCACCCGGCTTGCCAAGCTAGTGGAAACGAAACTCTCCGCTGCCAAACCCGGTTCGCTGATTCGCATTCGGGAGGAATTTGCGAGCGACAGTCCTTATACGCTCCTGTTGGATGTCCGCGACGATGCATTTGATCCCGCATCCCTCGATCCAGACATCTCCCCTGGCGCTACCTAACAAGCGCTTGAAGCTGACGGCGCGCGTAGATTGTGGCATGAATCCTTCTTCAGCGCGCGGCAGCTTAGGCGCGATCCGTTAGGCAGCGCGTGCTCATCGCGAGCAACTCAAGGTTTGTCATTACCTCAAGAGATCCGAGCGCACGTTTAGCACTGCGTTGGACCCGGCCCGCGTATTTGGAGATCGTGCTAGAGGACCAGGGGCTCCGAGCGCAGTCTGAGATCCACGCAGTCGTGTCGGGTCCCGATAATCTGCCTACTAAATTCTTCATTGAGTTGGCCGAGAGCTGGCGCGGTTGGCGAGGCACGAAGGACTGGCAGTCGTATGAACGGGACTGGAAGCTCAGCGCCACGGCAGACGGCAAGGGTCACGTGTTCCTACAGGTGGGGCTGGCGGCGGGAGCGTCGGATGATCAGTGGCGGGTGCAGGCCACGTTGGTGCTGGAGGCTGGCCAACTCGAGGGATACTCTCAGGGCTTCCGGGCATTCTCGGATGCCGCGCCGCGCGCTGCCTAACAAGCGCTTGAAGCTGGCGGCGCGCGTAGATTAGGGAATGACTCTCCGTTCGTCCGTGATGCTCCTCTTTTGTGTCAGTAGCGTGGGAATCGCGATACGTTCTCAGCGATCCTCCGTCGGTGGTAACTATCGCCTGCTGATATGTCGAGAGGGATGCGGCGAGGCGGATACGTCACGTGCCTACATTGTCGGGACACTAGCACTAAGTGATACGGCGATTCGGAGTCAGCAAGAAAAGTTCCTCTTTTACCTAGTACCAAGTGATACCGTGCTGCGGAGTCGCCGAGTGGCCCGCCTCGCTGCCAACGGCTGTTTTCAATTGGATCGCATCAAGGAGATGGGTGACTCCTATGCTGGGATTATAGAGGGTGCACGGATCCATTGGCGACGCATTTCCCGGACAGACACGATCGTCTTTCCATTGTATCGGTCGCCTGACGCGGGATACACGGTGAAGCTCGTCCAAGCCGGGGAGACGTTCAAGGGAACGGGGCGCTCTTGGGGGGCTGGCACCGCCGCTATCGCTGGGCCCGACGATTCAATCTTGGCCACGCGCATCGGTGATGCCGATGCGGCTCAGTGTCTCAACCGTCGCTAGAACGCCGCTGCCTAACACGCGCCTGAAGCTGGCGGCGCCCACTACTAGAGGCAGTCATCTGTTTGTGAACGACCAAGCACTGCGCCGCAGCTTAGGCGCACCCCGTTAGACAGCGGAACGAGCACGTCTCTTGTCAGTATTCGATGATCGCGTCACTAACTACGCCGTGGAGCCCGCTGCCAAGGCAGGTGGCCTCGCCGCTGGCGTGATCCTGCTCGCCGTGATCCTCCACATTCCGCGGCCCGTTGCTATTCGCCCGGGCACGCTCTTCGTAGCGACGTTCTTCGTGGTGTTCTTGGGTTACCTGACCTGGCGAATAATCCGCCGCGCTGGAGACAAGGCCCTATATCGCGCTAGCGGGAAGGCACTGACGCTCGATGATGATGTATCCGATACGCGCCGTATCACGGCTGTCGGTTTCTTCTCCGGCGTGATCGTGGTCGCGGCCCTTTGGTTATCGACGCTCTGATGCGGAGATTGTCGGCGCCCCTGCCCAACAAGCGCTTGAAGCTGCGGGCGCGCGTAGATTAAGGAATGAATCTTTCTTCAGCGCGCCGCAGCTTAAGCGCCATCCGTTAGGCGGCGGGGATCTAACCCCTTAATCTCGGGAGGTCGCGATGCGTGGGATTTGGTTGCTGGCAGGCGCCCTCGTCTGCAGCGGCACGGCAGCGATGGCCCAAGCTTCTGTCGATTGGATTGGTAAAGAGACCGCAATGTGGCAGGCAGTCAAAGACAAGAAGATGGATGCATTCAGCGCTGGTCTCGATTCAATGTTTGTAGGCGTCTACGCGGACGGTCTCCACAATCGTGATACAGAGATGGCACAGGTGCGCGCAGCCAATCTCAAGGATTTCCAGCTGAGCGATTTCGCAGTTCACCGTCTTAGCCCGCAGGTCGTGTTGCTGACCTATAAGGTGGTTGTTAACGGGGAGTCGGGCGGTAAAGATGTGTCGGGCACCTACTGGGTGGC
>WNEZ01000799.1_pt1 | contig 28154 bp, 25 predicted proteins | sample 5400521 | NCBI WGS metagenome assembly WNEZ01 (sample SAMN13153339, study PRJNA577476) | soil metagenome | isolation source: 120 cm saprolite under Douglas fir tree site 2 hole 1 replicate 1 | place: USA:California | collected 2015-04-18
GGAAGGTCACCTGCCAAAAGATAGGGTTTATGACAGTTGCCCACAACCGTGAGCTATGCTATACTTGTGCCAACAAGGACAGACGTTCGTCACAGGAGAGAAAATGCGCGCAGGCTGTGATCAGCAGCCTCTCAGCTACGCTATCAGACTGCCGGACGAAGCGCAGGAAGACGCTTTACGCCTGCTCGATGCCAGTCGCTCGGTGGTCAATGCGGCCCTGATCAAGCTCTGGCCGAAGCTTGACAACTTTCTGCAAGAGCGAAGAGGCCCGGCCTGGAAACACGTCGTGGACTTGATCGACTCTCCTGACCCGCATGGGAACCGGCAATGGCGCTGCGAGGCCGAGACCGCTGGACGGATCATGCGAGGACAGGCGGAGCGCAAGCAAGTCTTTGAACTGATCCAGCCCATTCTCTCCGATGGCTTCATTCGTCCCAAGATGGAGAAACGACCAGCGGGCAAGAACCGCAAGACCATCAAAGAGGCCATCGAAGCCCTGCAAAAGACGATTGAGGATGACGACACCGCGTTCATCACCCTGCAAAATGTGATCGAGCAAGCCTGTAACCATTTCCTTGAACAGGGAGCATTCCCCCAGAAGTATGAAGACATGCAGGCCATTCCTCTCCTCAAGGTCGGTATGCTGACCTATGCAGGTGATGATGGGGGATTCAGGGGGCAAAGTTATCGCCTCTCCTTCGATGTGCAAGCCGGGATGGCTGCTCTGCTCTTCCGTTTCCCCGATGAGCAAGGCCGGTGGCAGTGGAGCAAAGAGCCCGTCACTCTCACGTTTCCGGCCTGTGTGGTAGAGCGTCTCAAAGAGGGCGCATCGATGGCTCCCACGTTGCGCGAACTGGTCAAAGCCAATGGCAGCCGAATTGCGGTGCTCGATGTAATCGTGCAGGTGCCGAAAACGCCTCTTGCCGAATGGAAGACCGTCGAGCGGGTGCTTGGCTTCGACTGGGGAGTAAAAGGCTTGATCACCGCAGTAGTCCTCAGGGCGAACCAGACAGAGCCAGACCACTCCGTGCAGATTTCCCGCCCGCTCTTTCTGGATACCGGAGGCATGGATGGGCATCAGGCGCGCACGCGTCGCCAGATTGACAAACTCAAAGCCGCCCGCGAGAATCTGGCTCCCGATGATCCCAACCGGGCTTTCTACGATCAAGAAGTCACGCGCTGTTGGCGACTGTATGAGGCCCGCAACCAGGAATTGGCGCATTTGGCCGCCAATGTCCTGCTGCTGTTCGCCTCTGTCTGGGGCTGTTCCCTCATCAGTGGCGAATCTCTCAACACGCTCAAATCCACCGGGCGGGGCAAAGGCGTTCGCGGCAAGTGGCGCAACTGGCGCAACAACACGACGATCCGAGCAGACATCTGGCACATTTTGAGATACAAAAGCCATCTCTTAGGCCTTCGCTTCCGCTCCGAGCGCCCTCGCGGCACATCCCATACCTGTCCCCGCTGTGGCAAACCCGCCGAAACCTATCGCTCCCCTCGGCTTGAGCATCGCAACGCTCCCGTCAAGTGGGGTCGCTGGCTGGTGTGTGCTCACTGTTCCTACAGTGCGGATCGAGACTACTGCGCGTCGATCAACATCGCGCGGCTCGGCGTGGCGTTCCTTACCCACATGCAAACGACTGGTAAAGCAAAAGCTTTCTCCGTGACCGATGAGACGTTGGTCAAGCCCGTCCGCTATATGCCGACGGGCGCGGTGCTGCTGTTTCCGCCGCAGGTCCTCTTGGACCGCCTGCTTGTAGCAGGCAAGATTTACATCAATGGCTGGAAAAAATCCGCTACGATTCGCTCTTCCTATGCCACCCCGCTCATATCACGACTGTGTGGATAGGCTTGTTGCGGATTGTTCATGATCATTGTAGATCTAGGAAACGGTACTCAGAGCAAAGAGCCTGGTATAGTCATTGCCAGCATACCGACTGACCCTGCTTGCCTCCTGAATGGCCCGGCTTGCAGCCACCACATCTCCTGCTGATTGATATGCGAAACCCAGACCAAGCGTCATGACGCCATGCCAGGGAGAAATCTCTTCAGAGATCTGAGCCAATGCATTTTGCGCACGCTCGACAGTGAGTGTTGTATCCCCCTGTATGATGGCCATATTTGCCCGAACAACAGCAAGCATGCTCCGAAACTCGGCATGTTCTGGGGAAGTGTTCTGGCCAGCAGTTTCAGGCGCCTGGACAGCAGCATCCACCAGAGCATTGTCGATACGGGCGTTTAGTTCGCACTCGGCAGCTTGAAGATAGGGCATGGCTGCATCTACCTGACCAATTGTATAAAATGCCCAGGCATAAAAGAGGCAGAGCTTCGGTCGAGACCGCACAAGATCACCGGGTAGCGCTTGTAACCACTCCAATAAGGTTGGAAGATCACCCCGCATCCACATTGAGTCTGCCTGCCGTTCAGTTAAACACACGGCTCGCGTGAAATCTCCAGCGGCTAATGCGTGTTCTATGGCTTTTGAAACCATCTCATGGCGTTCGTACCACTCGCTTGCTCGCCGGTGGAGTTCTGGCGGAAGGGAAGGAGATGCCTGGCACAAATGCTGATACAGGGTGTCGGCGAAAAGGTGGTGATAGCGATACCAGTGCCTCTCATCGTCTAACGGGACGATGAACAGGCCTGCTTGCTCTAACATCTCCAGGATGCTCTGGCTATCGCTACGCCCGGCGACAGCATCACAGAGCGAGCCTGTAAGATGGTCAAGAATCGAAGTGTGGAGGAGAAAGGTCTGGACGTGTTCGGGCTGACGAGAAAAGACTTCTTCAGACAGATAATCGAGAATGTAGCGATTGCTGCCACTGAATGCTTTGATGAAGGCGGGAATATCGCCGTGTCCCTGCATCGAGAGGGCAACAAGATGCAGCCCAGCAATCCAGCCTTCGATGCGCATCTCCAATATCGCCATATCTTCAAGCGAGAGACCCAGCTTCATAATCTGGTTAAAGAGAGCAACTTCACCGGAGGTAAAACGGAGGTCCTTCGCATGCAACTCGGTCACCTGTCCTTGACCACGCAAGTGTGCCAGAGGGATGGGGAGCTCAACCCGGCTGGCAATAATCAGATGCATCTGAAGAGGGAGATGCTCCAGGAGAAAGCTCAGGCCCTGGTGGATCTGTGGGTCATTGATACAATGATAGTCATCAAGCACCAGTGCGGAGTCATAAGGAATAGCAGTAAGCGCGTTGAGCAGTGTCGTCAAAATAGGCTCCGACAAGGGAGATAGAGATGTGTGGAGTAGAGAGTGAACCTGTTCACCGATATCGGGCTGCAAAGCCTCTAGGGCTGCGATCAGGTAGCTGGAGAAGCGTTGCGGGTGATATCATCGGGATGGAGTGAAATCCAGGCTGTAGCTAGACGGTATTGAGTAACCCACTCGGAGAGCAGCGTGGTTTTTCCGAAACCAGCAGGAGCAGTGATGAATGTGAGCTTGCGCGTTGCCCCTTCGTTCAATCTGCGCGTCAAACGAGGTCGTTGAACCACGTCCAGGCGGAGGTGTGGAATGTGCAGCTTGGTTGCCAGAAGAGTGTTCTGTTGTACTAGCATGATTACTTGATCCTGTCTCTACACTTCTACAAGCAAGCAAGATAAAACGTACACATGATGCTTGCTGTAAACGCGTTGAGTCTGCTCCCCGCAATTATAGAGGCTCAAGTTGACTTTGTATAGTCTCTACAAAGTAGAAGCATAACCCTACATTGACTGCAAGGAAATGAGGGCAGCATGTCAAGCACTCAAGTGCCGTGTTGCAGTACACACAGGCTGGGCTTTCATGTCCAGATGCGGTAATATGGATCATAGCAAATCCTGCACTGAGGAGGCCTGCGATCAATACAGCGAACGATCTCCCTGAAAAGCGAATTCCCTCTGCAAAACGCAGCTTATTGAAGAAAGCATTGATGCGTCTCTGGCCTTTTCTCATCGCGCTCGCCATCGTACTTTTCCCTTTTGACTGGCTCACCGAGGTATGGCCCGCGTACAGACAGGTGTTCGACCGTGTGTTCGTGACTGCACGCGATCATGCCATTGGTCACTCGGCGCTGTTCTTCCTGCTGGGGTTGTTTGCACTGGTCGTTTCGACAGCGTTACGCATCCGCCCCCTGCTCTACCTGTGTTTGATGCTGCTAGTGGCGCTCGGGCAAGAGGCTTTGCAGAGTATTTTTAAGCAGGAACTGCCTAATATTTACGATGGGCGCGATATACTTTTCGATTTGCTGGGTGTGATGGTGGCATTTGTGGTTATGTGGATATGGCGATGGGTGAGAAATCGAATCATTCTGCCGAGCTGAGGCGTTCCCGCAGAAAATCGCAGGTGCGCCCCCAGGCCAGAGCGGCGGCTTCTAGGTCGTAGTTTTCTGGCCGATTCGACTCGAAGAACCAGTGCCCGGCGTGCTGGTAGGTATAAAACGTTACCTCGCGCCCGGCAGCGCGCATATCGGCCTCCATCTGGCGTATGCCCTCGAGCGGCTCCCACTCGTCATTTCCGGCGAAGTGCCCGAGGTAAGCGGCCCGGGCAGCAGCAAAGTCTGCTGCTTCGCTCCCATAGAAGACGACTACGGCCAAAATGTCTTCGGGCATAAGGCTGGAGAGCAGAAGCGCCCAGGCGCCACCCATAGAGAAACCTATCGCGCCTATGCCTTTCCTACGCACGGCGGGATGGTCACGGACGTACCCGGCAGTGCTCCTAACCTTTGCCTTAGCCTCCTCAAAGTTGAGGTTTGAGAGGAGCTGCTTTGCTTCATCGATGGTCGAGGCAGTAGCCCCGTCGTAGAGGTCAGGTGCGGCGGCGACAAAGCCCTCCTGGGCCAGGCGTTCGCACAGTTCTTTGAAGAAGTTGTTGAGTCCCCACCAGGCATGCAGGACGAGAACTCCCGGTCCTTCCCCGCGTTCCGGTATGGCAATGTACCCGGTAGCAGTATTGCCAGCAGTTTGAAATTCCATAGTGTTGGCCGCCTTTCGTATCATTTTCTATACACCTATTTTATGGTGAAAGAGTTCTGCTCTGATCTTGCATGCTGTGACTCCTTCATCTTCTACAAGTCTAGCACTAAAAGCGGAAGAGAACGACCCTGATTATTTTTTTGCCTGTACCTCAGTACGCGCTATGCTATACCGCAGCAAAGCTTTCCTCAACCTGGACGGAGCGGTACGCGTTCTATCACCGGAACTCGACCCTGTGCAATTGATTCGCGACTACATGCTCCAGGTGATGGAAAAACGTATCGAGTCACAGCTGACGCCCGGGCGTATCTTCGCCTGGGTGCTCGACATGAAGCATCTGTTTGAGAATGCCCCAAGGCGAACAGACATGGTGCTAGACAAGCTGGCAAACGACCAGCTCACGGTACGGCTGGAGGTTGAACACGTGGACGATGTCGTGAAGAGCCTGAACCGGGCTGCCAATCGTCTATCACTCAGTATGTTACTGGCTTCGCTTGTGATCGGGGGAGGATTCTTGCTGGAGGCTTTGCGGAAAACGAGGAGATGAATGTGATAAATGGCAAATCACTGGACTGTTACCTATGCGTCGCCCAGCATTGGACCAAGGATACGCGCCAGGCGCGCAAGGGCACTGGCTACCGGAGGCACGACCAGCAGCGGCCGCACCAGCGCGAGCATATCACGCGTGAAGGAGAGGAGTTCGAAGGTTGTTTTGGTACCTGGGCTGCGATCCTGAAGCCAGAAGAGGACCAGGCCGAGGTATACGCCGTAGAGAATAGTTGCGATATTGCCAGCCTGCGAGGCGCGCGGGGCATCTGTCGCGCCTGTCACCACTTCGATAAACAGTTTCTTCGATAGCTGGCGTACGTCGGCCGAGCTCTCACTAAAAACACCGACCTCCGACCGGGGGTTCAAGGCAGCATCAAATATGGCGCTGAGCGTATCACGGTATGGGGCCATCAGTTTGAATTGAGTCAGCATGGTACGCTGAAAGCGATCGGCCAGCGGGGCAGGCGTCAACTCGCCCACCTGCGTTTCAAGATCCTGGGCAAGTCGCCGGTAGAGTGAGAGCACCAGTTCCTCTTTATGCGCAAAGTAGCGGTATGTGAGACCAAGGGAAGATCCTGCTTCCGCGGCGATGTCGCGCAGGGTGGTTTTTTCATAGCCTTTGGTGGCGAACAGTCTCAAGGCGGAGTCGAGGATGCGCTGCCGCGTCTGCTCTGCTTTCTGTGTACTGCCCACTGGCCGTAATTGGTCCATAAGACGCTCCAGGAAATAAACATGTTCATTCTCTGGATTATGTATGCGCTGTGGGTTCTTGTCAAGCACTTCTTTCTTGGGCAGGAGTCATGCGTGGGGAGTCCCCTTTGCGCTCTGGGCATGCCTTTGCCGGTTCAGGCGTATCCAACGCAGGTGATTGGCAAGATGAGCATTGAACGTCGAGCCATCGCCCCATTCAGGGTGCATTGCATGAAGGGATTGGTAGGCGATGGAGATGACATGCTGAGCAAACTGCTTCACATCCATCTCTGTCAGTAGTCTGCGCAGGTGGTATGGTGAAGGCGCAAGCCAAAGCTCGCGCGCTTCAGGCTCGATTCCAGGCATAACGCCGGGTGGATGGGAGAGATGTTCGGTCTCTGGGGGAGTGAGCACGTATCCTAATGCAGACCAGGCATCCTCTGGTGCATTACGAGACAAACCGGACAGTTCTTTGCCAGATACCCACTGATCAATCGTATGGAAGAGGTCGGCATCGGAGAGCGCAAGTAAATCAACCTGGACCTGTTTGATAAAGGTCTGGGCCTGGTATCTCATCGGGGAATCCCTCCTGTCCAATCATGCCTAGCCGCCGTGAGGTGGGCTACCGGCAAACGCTTTACCCAGGCCAAAGGACAAGATCTTTGAAGCATACTCTTGCTGCTTGTTCGGGCGCATCCGATATTCATACGTTCTCATAGGGGAAGTATATCACAATATGACTCTATAGTCGAATACCAACGGCAAGGGCTAGAGCCTCTGCAAACCCGCCTCACTACACGGGCTAAAGCCACGATAGCTTGCGGCGGGTTCAATCCTGTCAGAAGTTGGAGGGCCGGGTGCTGGGACAGCACCCCTGGGTCCGAACGACAACACTCGGTGGTATCGTAGACCACGTTCCTTTGTAGGGTGACTACCCCACGACGCCGGGTTCACCTGCCTCGGGAGGGGTTCTCAGCACCTGGGGGCGCGTTATGAGCATCCATCCGAAGTAGATCAGGCCGAGAGCGAACATGATAATGCTGTAGAGCCACGGTGTGGCGAATGATTTATCGCGGAAGATCAATAGCTCAAAAACCAGCCAGACAAGGGCCAGCACGATGATGGGCCACTCAAAGGCTCCCAGGCTAAAGCCATGCGTCTGCGGCAATTTGCGCCGCGCACCGATGTAGAGAATGACCGTCGCCAGGTAGATGATCGCCGGCAGCAGGGTTGCCGCGCCAAACAGGTTGATGAGGGTGTTGGTCTGGTTGGCAAAGATACCAAGGCTCGCGAATACGGCCAGCACCACTTCGATGAGAATACCGAGCATGAGGGTTGTGGCGACGGGAGTGCCTGTGCCCCGGCTGACGCGCCTGAAGAGCTGGTAGCCAGGGAAGCGCTCGTCTCGCGCCATGGCCCAGGTCATGCGCGTGGCGGTAATGAAGATGACCAGGCCACAGGCAAAGATCGAGAAAATGACCAGCACCAGGAAGATAGTGCCTACCACCGAGCCAAGCGCCTGGGTAATGATATCGGCCACGGGCGACGAGGAGGCGCTCAGGGCCTTGAGGTCCTGGGACGCGAGGTTGAGCGCGATAAGGAAGGCAAAACCGACGACACCGCTCAAGACAACGGAAGACCACATGGCGAGGGGAACGACTCGATGGGCATCCTGTGTTTCTTCCGCCAGGTTGGCAGCAGCCTCAAAGCCGACGATGGTGAAGGCGCCCAGCAGGAACGAGAGGACGAAAGGACCAGCGGAGGTGAGCCCGCCGAAGGAGAAATAGCCAGCAGAAGATATAATACCCATGCTGAAGAGGTGATCCGGGTGCAACAGCCCTCGCGCGGCGCCGACGATGATGAGCAGGAGGGTGAGCCCTAAGATACCTACTACTTCGGTTCCGACGGCGGCGCTATTGATGCGGGTTGACCACAGAGTGGAGAAGATGATGAGCAGCATCTGCACCAGGATGACTACGGCCGTACCCAGCCAGAAGTTTGGCAGGGTAGCGGGATAGCCCAGGACCGTCGGCAGGACTGTGGAGGCCAGGGCGTAGTCGACCGCCGCAACGTCGACGACAAGGAAGATGAACGAAACCCAGCCGATGAGCCAGCCGACCTTGGGGTTTGCAAGGCGCGATGTCCACTGGTACGTGTAGCCAGCCAGGGGGATGCGTGATGCGAGGGCCGCGAAGACCAGCGACACGAATACCTGGCCGACGATGACCAGGGGCCAGGTCCAGATTCCTAGTGGCCCGCCCCAGTTGAGAACTGCGCCATACGTGGTGAAGATTCCGGTGGTGATGGAGATGAATGAGAAACCGACAGCGAAGGAGGCAAAGCGTTTGATTTCGCGCCGATATTCCTGCCTGTATCCATACTTTTGCAGGGCTTCTTCAGCGAAGCCGCTTTGCGGGTTGTCAGCGAGGGACATGTTGGACTCCTTTCGGTTCAGTACCAGGTGACATCTACAGTGGTTCGCCACTACCCATCTTCTACCAAGACCTTCATGTAGGGGATACACCACCCAGCAAGAAAAGTCTTTTTCAGAAGAGATAGTTAAATTCTATCCTTATCAGTACTGCTGCGTCAATCTTCTGGCATTCCCTCGTGCCTATTTGGCTGGGCTACGGCCCGCTGTGAGAAGAAGGAAACGATGGGAGGACATCCCCGCGCCCTCGGCAATCTTCACTTGACAGCTAGCGAGTATCTCCTTAGTATAGATTTTATGATGAAACCTGGACAGGATGGCTGCTACTGCATTTAGAAAAGAGGATATGATGGCAGAACGTTACGGCTTCGAGCGTTACCTGAATATACGCACAGCATATAGAGCGAGCTTTTCGCCGGATGGCACACGCATCAGTTTTCTTACGGACATTACCGGGGTGCCGGAGGTATGGTCCGTTCCGATAGATTTGCCTGCTACCACACCGTGGCCAGAGCAGCTAACTTTCCGTGGTGAGCGTGTAGCCAGCGCCACGTTCTCTCCTACCGAGGAGATATTGCTGGTGAGTGCCGATACAGGCGGCAACGAGCGCACGCAACTGCATACGCTGGATGCTGATGGCACCGCATTTACGGCACTGACTGTGCAACCAGAGGTGATCCACCAGTTTGGCGGTTGGTCGCCGGACGGGACGAGCATCTCTTATGCCAGCAACGAGCGCGATAATCGCTTCTTCGATGTATATGAACGGCCTGTAGACGGGGGCGAACCACGGCGCTTGCTCCAGCAGGATGGCACTAACTATGCAGAACGCTATTCACCCGACGGTCGCTCTGTGCTAGTGGCCCGCTACGACTCGAACGTACGCAACCGGCTATTTCTGGTGGATCGAACGACGGGCGAGGTACGAGCGCTGACGCCCGAGATAGAGGAAGGGCCAGCCTTGCACGCCTTCTCATCCTGGGCCGCGGACCGGCGCAGCCTGTACCTGCTGAGTGATCGCGGTCGACAGTTTCTTTCACTGGCCCGGCTCGACCTGGCGAGTAGTGAAATGACGTATCTACGCGACGACGCCTGGGGAGCAGAATGGCTAGAAGTGACGCACGATGGCACGCGGCTGGCACTGGTGACGAACGAGGATGGGTACTCACGTCTAGAACTTTTCGATGTATCCGGCGGCTGGGAGGGACGCCATATGCTGAAAAGTCCAGCGCTACCACCTGGAGTGCTGAGCGAGCTCACGTGGTCGCAGGATGGGAAACGTTTGACATTCACCTTCAATGCTGCGAACTACAATCCTGACGTCTGGGTATGGGACGTGGAAAAAGAGATGCTGTGGCAAGCAACACGCAGCACGACGGGTGGCATACCGCGAGAAAGCTTTGTCTCACCTTCCCCGGTGCATTACCCTACTTTTGATGAGCGCGAGATACCGGCATTCCTTTTTGCGCCGCAAGGGGGAGGACCGCGTGAGTTACCGGTAGTGGTCTATGTACATGGGGGACCGGAAAGTCAGTTCCGACCAACGTTCAATTCAGTGATTCAATACCTGGTAACACGCGGCTATGCTGTGTTCGCGCCCAATGTGCGCGGCAGCACGGGTTACGGCTACGAGTACCAGAGCCTGGATGATGTGCGGCTGCGCATGGATTCTGTGAAGGATTTGCAGTACGCGGTCCGCTGGCTGGTTGAGAGCAACATAGCCGACGCGAAGAGGATTGCTGTGATGGGAGGCAGCTACGGTGGCTTCATGGTACTCTCCTCTATGACTACATATCCTGATTTGTGGGCGGCGGGCGTGGATATTGTTGGGGTTGCTAACTTCGTGACGTTCCTGGAGAATACGGGTCCCTGGCGGCGCAAACTGCGCGAACCGGAGTATGGGACACTTGAACATGATCGAGAGTTCCTGGAGCAGATTTCGCCGATTAACTCGGTTGATCGCATCGCAGTGCCGCTCATTGTCATCCATGGCGCCAATGATCCGCGTGTACCATTGGAGGAAGCGGAGCAGATCGTCACTGCCGTACGCAAACGCGGATTGTCCGTGGAATACCTGGTTTTCCCCGACGAAGGGCACGGGCTGGTCAAGCGAGCCAACCGGCTGGTTGCATACCCGGCTATCGCGAGATTCCTTGACGAGCATTTGCTCAGCACATGAAACTCAAGTAGTTCATCAAGCGTGGTGTAAATAAGGTCCGTGCAGTTGAGTCGAGCAGAGCATGAACGGATCACGAAAAGTTACTGACCTGGATCAGTACAATAGTAATAGAGTCAAGGCTAAGGCTTTAAGATTTGTATGAGTTGATGTGAAAGGAGTATAACAGATCATGAAAGTCACTGACCTGGATCAGTACAACGGAATTACAGTTATAGATAAGGCCCGTGGAGTTGCACAATCCGCTCTTGCTACCGTACAGGGAGGAGTGGATTTGATGCAGACAGGCCTGGCGCGGACGCAAGATACAGTGCAGACTGGATTGAGCACTGCGCAGGATGCCTGGCAGGGTAACGTCAAGCGGGCAAGCAAGAATCTGAAGAAGAGGCAGAAGAAGATGAAACGCGGCCTGGCATCGATGCAAGACAGCGTGCAATCGGGGCTGGAACAGACCCAGGACATGCTGCAAGGGGGTCTTGACATTGCGCAAGATACCTGGCAGGGTAACGTCAAGCGGGCAAGCAAGAATCTGAAGAAGGCGCAGAAGAAGATGAAACGCAGCCTGGCATCGATGCAAGACAGCGTGCAATCGGGGCTCGAACAAACTCAAGATGTTTTACAAAGCGGATTGAACAAGGCTCAGAGTGTGTTGTCCGCTGGTAGGAAGAATGTGAAACGAGCGGGCAAGGGCTTGCAGAGTGCGACAGGAAGCCTTAAGGATGCCCAGGGGAATGTGCAGCAGCAATTCGCCAGGTATGCGAGGAGGCGCAGGCGGGCAAAGATTTTGTTCCGCCTGGGTTTACTTACAGGCGTCGTGCTCGTGCTGCTGTATGCTCCATGGCCAGGTTCGGATACACGCCGTCAACTGGGAGAGTGGTGGCAGCAAGTCTTTCCAAGCCAGGGCCAGCATGCCTGATATTGGATTTTTAGCACACCGCCTTTGAGGAAGTAGTTGGCGATCAGGACATCTTGGACGAGGTGTCTCATTGGCGTCAGGCTAACGGAACGAGTTGAAGGCGTAGCTGCGCGATTCATCGCGCCGGGGTGGGGGAATCCCAGGCGAGGCCTCCCCCTCCCCAGGCGCCATAAATGTCGCGGCTACGCCCCTTTCCGTATGGTATCTGACCAGGAGAGAGGTCAATTATCAGGCAGGTATAGTCTGCAACTGTGGCTTGAGCGATGCGCGGAGCAGAATTTTAGCCCTGTGGAAATAGGTTTTTGCCGTCGCTTCGGGCATGCACAGCACCTTGCCAATTTCGGAGAAGCTTAACTGAGCGGTGTAGCGCAGGAGGACTACCGAACGAAACTTGGGCGGCAAGTTCTGGATGGCATTATGTAGACATTGCTGTAGATCATGGCGTTCTGCCAGTTCTTCCGGAAGTGGACTGGTGTCGGGCATGTCGGTCAATGGCGTTGAATCGGTTTCGCTGTTGGTCGACTCCAACTTGGAGAACTGGATAGCATACCTGCGCCGACGCCGCAGTTCATCCACGCAGCAGTTGCGCGCAACGAGGAAAAGCCATGCTTTGAACGGGTCGCCGGTATTTAGCGTGGGTAAAGATGTGTAAAAGCGCATGAAGACTTGCTGCAAGATATCACAAGCCTGGTCATAATCGCCTAAGAAACGGTAGATAAGGTTAAATAGCGGCACGCTATAGCGTTGAACCAGAGCCTCGAATGCGCGCTGGTCACCGGCGAGCGTTTTTTGGGCCAGGACAGCGTCGGAAATGTCTGGATGTGACAGTTTTACGTGTTCTTGAGTTTGCATAGAGGGTAGTCTTCCTTTCTTTCACCTTAGTATTAAGGTAACCCGTTTCACTATAGATTGCAACGATTTTTCTCTAAATAATCTCTGCTATTAGCAATTCTAACCAGAATTTAAATCAAGACAGAGAAAACTAATTATCGGCTAATTTTTATTGGAATTATCTCTACTATTTCTTATCTTTCGAAAGAAAAAGGCAACCCGGCATCTCAATTGATACGGGGTTGCCTTTTGGTTTTTGAAACGCGGGTTACAGTATTGCGTAACCCGACATAGTGTCAGATGGTCTCGTTTTGCCTACTGGTGGTGGTACCCTTGGCAGCTGCACTACCACTATGGAACAGGTAGTTAGAAGACATAGGATCCAGGGCGCCTGGAGGAGCGTGGTCGACCATACGAGCAAAGTTATTCAGGTCTTGCTGCAATGCCCAGTCAAAACGGCTTCCCACACCGGCCTTTTCACCGATGTCGCCAGGCGCGCCAGCGGGCGGATTGTAGCTGATATAGACATCGACACGTGTCTGGTTGGGTCTCAAAGATTGGAACGTTACCTTACCTGTATTTTCCAGGCCTTTTGTAGAATACCAGCCGATCTGTTGGTCCAGGATCCAATCCTGGTTCATAGCATCCCATTCATGACGGCCCGCGACTTCAGCGACCCAGTGGCTGTGCTGTTCGTCGTAACAGGTCACTTCTTTCACAAAGCTCATGAATTTGGGAAAATCATTGAAGTGAATAAAAAGCCCATATACCTGATGTACGGGCGCATTGACCGTAACTGATGCGTGATGTTCTTTCGGGTGACGTGTCATATGCTATCCCTTCCTAATCAGGCATGTTCGAGGCGGCGCAACTCGATTTTGCCATTGCGCACACGCACAGCGAAGGTGGGGGCAGCGTAGACTGCCGGGCCATTGACGACGCTGCCATCGTACATGCAGAAGCGTGAGCCATGCCAGGGGCAGGTGACTATGCCATCCTCGACCGTGCCTTCATCAAGGGGGCCGGCCAGGTGAGTGCAGGTGGCACCGATCGCGTAGATTGACTTGTCCTGTTTGAGCAGAACAGCCGGGATGCCGACTGCATCGACGCGAGTTAGTTTCTCTACTAGCAGGTCCTGCTCGTCCATGACGGCGACGAAGTCATCTGAGCCGCCTTCCCAGGCGACATGATTGACACCGATACCCTTGGCAAAGGATAACTCGCCGCCGAGGTAGGCAGAGAAAAGAGACACCAGGTAGCCAGATGTCGAGAAGGCAATACCTGCACGGCGCAGGCCTGTGAGACGCAGCACGAGTGAGGTGAGATACATCAGCGTGATGCTGCCGTTGAGCAGTCCATGCATCAAGCCAACGCGGCGATCGGTCCCATCCAGGTCGCTCCAATCAGTAAGGCCGGTGACAGCCGCGCCCGTTGCTCCGGCCAGGCCAAGCAACAAAGTGAGGTCGGCGCCGCGAGCGATGCCTTCGTCCTCTCTCCCGAGCCAGGCGAAATCAAGCAGCGTTGTACCGCTCCAGGCGCCGAGGGGGACATCGGTGAAGACGGGGTGCAGCGCGTGGCCGAGCCATGTCCCATTGAGAATGTCTTTGAGTTTGCGGCTGGGCTGACCTGGCTGGCCGAAGAAGGCTAGCAGTGAGTTCTGGATGGGGGAGGCCAGCTTATCGAGCCAGGTCTGGCTCTCAACGAACTCTCCTATCAGGCGTCTGAGGGGTGGATTCATGGGTGGTGTCTCGGCCCAGCTTTTCTGTTCCCCGGTTACCACTTCTAAAGTCATGTGTTATGTTCCTTTCATGGATAGAATTACGAATGTACCTCAAGCCAACAGTAATCGCACGGTGGATTGATACCCAGCACCGAGAAAGGCACTTCGGGGCTGCGTCGGCTGCGAATGTAGCGAACGACAGCCTCGTTATGACCGTAGAATCGATGCGCGCACTTGAGAGCACTTTTGAGCGAACGAAAACGCACTTGCATTTCCTGCTGCAATGGCAGGACGACATAGGTGAAACCATGGGTCCCTAGCCAGCAATAGTCCTGGATACGCGGCCAGATGAGTACGATTTTCCCGCCAGGCCTGGTGACACGCTTAAGTTCAGCCAGGCCTGGCTCACCGCCTTGCTCAGGAGTTGCAGTGAAGGCAGAACAGGAGAGGGCCAGGTCGACGCTATGGTCTTGCAGAGGCAGATGGTCAAAACGGCCAGGGCAGGGGATGACGTGGCCGGGCTCGAGCATACCTGCACATACCTGGCGCGCCAGTTTTCGCTCCAGGATATGCAATAAACCCGGCGAAGGCTCTACGGCGTAGACCAGGCGTGCTCCGTGGCGCACGCATTCGAAGGATGCTCGCCCGCTGCCAGCTCCTGCATCGAGCACCAGCTTGTCGCACAGATGTGGCTCCAACTGCTGAAAAATACCTGGGTGCAGTTGCTCACCCTCGGTGAGTTCGTCGTAGAGATCAGGCATCTTCCAATAGGTCAATTCCCAAAAGAGTTTATCGAGTATTAGCCGTCGTGCAGCCTCTATTTCGCGCTTGGGGGCCGGGCGATTCAGCTCCTGCATAAAATATGAGCGCTGGGAAGACAGTAAGTTGCCTATACGCTCTACCAGGGACAGGGGCACATAGTGAAGGCTGAGCGCCAGGTTTTCCAGGGTCAGGCCGAAGCTGCCGGTATCGAGCATTTTACGCAGGGTAGCGTCGTCGAAAACCGCCAGGTCTTCGATGAGAAACGGATTTCTGAAGAGTGTTTCATTCTGAGCCGATGCCATTATGATATCTCTCTTCTGTTCATGCCTGCACTATCTTGCCGCATAGGAGGCGAGGCAATCTTACCTATAATGCCTATTACTATTATGATCGATCAAAAGTTTCCTTCGCAAGATGAGCTTGTGTATTTGACATAAGTTGAGATATACTCTAGCGCAAGGCGGGATTTGTAGTTTTTCCCGCAGATTTAGAGATATCGCAAGAAATCTTCCATAAATGGGGTTTGTGGCGCGCTGAGCTAAGGAAGAACGGAAGGAAAGTCCGGCATGGACGATTTATTTGAATCAGGCGAGGCGTACGTAGCGGAAGATATTTTAGCAGGCGGAGGCGAGATGACCGCTTACCAGTACGAGCGGAAGCAAACAGAAGAACAGAAGCAAGAGCAGACAAATCGCCTGCAAAAGCTGGCAGAGGCATTCCTCGCTATCAATTCGCTGCGCCAGTTCGAGGAGATGCTCTGGTTCATTACGGCAAAGGCGCGCGAGATTATCGGCACACACCAATCCCTCGCGTGTATAACTGTGCAGGAAAACGGGACGCGGCCTATCACTGCTGTATCCTTCTCAGACAAGTATGCTGCATGGCGCGAATACGACGGGCAGCATGAAGATTACGAACTCTACTCGCTCGTACAAACTACTAGCAAGCCACTGCACCTGACCCAGGAAGAACTCAAAGCGCATCCTGCATGGAACGAGTTCGCCATACCAGCTGAAAACCACCCGCCGCTGAGCGGCCTACTTGCCGCACCTGTAATCGGCCGAGCGCAGCGCAACCTTGGCCTGCTTCTTCTCTCCGACAAATATGCGGGCGAATTCACCGAAGAGGATGAATCGATCCTGGTACAGCTCGCGCAGATGGCGGCTGTGGCGATTGAGAATACCCAGCTCTACTTGCAAGCCCAGGAGGCTGTACACGAGCGCGATAAACTACTTTCCACGGTCACCCACGACCTGAAGAACCCGTTGGCTGCTATCAAGGGGTTTGCGCAATTACTGCGGAGAAGTGTTAAAGATATGACCCCTGAAGACGCCGAACGGTTGATGATGGGGTTAACGAGGATTGAAGCGACGGCCACGAAAATGACCGCGCTGATCAACGAGTTGCTGGATTTGAGCCATCTGCAGATGGGCCAGCCGCTTGAGCTTGACCTGCAGCTAACGGACCTGGTGGCGCTGGTGCGGCAGGTAGCGACAGAACAACAGCAAATGACGGAGCGACACCGGATAGATGTTGAGGCTGCGGCAGCAGAACTGAAAGGACTCTTTGACACTACAAGGCTGGAGCGGGTGCTCGCCAATTTGATCTCCAATGCCATCAAATATGATCCAGAAGGCAATGTGATCACCGTTGTGGTGGCGCGAGAAGAGGATGACGAGCGATCGTATGCGGTGCTGGTGGTCCGGGACCGGGGGATTGGTATCCCGGCCAAAGACTTGCCGCACGTGTTTGAGCAATTTCGCCGTGCCAGCAATGCCCCTGGATATGTAAGCGGCACAGGGATTGGCCTTGCGAGCGCTCGTCATATTGCCGAACAGCATGGTGGAGCCATTACGGTAAAGAGCAAGGTAGGAGAAGGGTCGACCTTCACGGTGAGGCTGCCGTTGCTACTACCAGAAAATAACGGCCAGGGTGAGGATTAGGGATTCACTTTGCTGTAAAGCCGTTGCTGGCGCACTGCCGCACGTTGATAAATTGCCGTACGCTGCTGATCAGGCAAGACGGGGGCCTCGAGGTCCGGTTCAACCCTGGCAATATCGGGAAGAACGCCCAGTGACTCGAGGGCCAGCAGAGCTACTCCGCGTGCCGAAGCTTCGCGCTCACGTGAAGGATAGAGCGGCGTATTGAGGACATCGGCGAGTATGTGCTGCAAGACAGGTGAACTCAGCAATGTACCGCCGTTGCCAATGACTTTGGGTTTTGGGTCGTCTATATGCAGGGTTTCGATGAGTCGCTCGTAGACCGCAGCAAGCTGATAGGCCAGCGCTTCAAGGCCAGCACGTAGGAGATCAGCGGGCGATGTATGTATCGAGATCCCATCTATAGTCATGCGTGCCTCAGCATGCCAGCCCAGGCTGCGCTCGCCCGATGGGAAGGGCAGTATGGTCAAGCCGTGACCATCAGGAGGCGAGGAGACGATGAGTGACTCGGCTTCTGCCAGTGATGGCAGGCGCAATGTATCAGCTAGCCAGGCGAGCAGGTTTCCTCCTTCGCTCAGAGCGCCGCCCAGGACAGCGCGCTGCGCATCGAGGAGGTAGAGCCAGAGGCCATAGGGGGGAATAGCCTGCTCGGGGGAGATGATCACGCGCATAGCGCTTGAAGTACCTATGGTGAGCGCCCAGCGATCCGGGTGAACACAGCCGGAACCAACGTTCGCTGCCGCTCCATCGCCTACTGCTGGAAACCAGGGCACATCGCGCAGCGCGGGCCACCGTGCCGCAAATACCGGCGGCAGCCCATGCAGGTCATCGCGCAGGTCGCCCAGCGGGGGAAGTTGCTCTGCCCGCACTCCAAGGATGTAGAGCAGGTCCTTATCCCAGTTGCGATCACGCGTCAGGAGCAGGCCTGTGCCCGAGGCCATCGAGAGGCTGCAGACTGAGCGCCCCAATATCTGGCGGTGAAGATATTCGCCGAAAGAAAGCCACTGCGCGGCCTGCTTGAAAACGTCAGGCCGGTTTGTGGCTAACCAGCGTAACTTTGCAGGCCAGTAGCTCGCGTGTAGCAGGGCGCCTGTTCGCTCATGGATGGCCTTTTCATCGAGTTGCGCTCGCAGCTCTGCGGAAGCATGACGTGGGCGGGTATCTTCCCAGGTGAGCAAGGGCATGAGCGCGTGGTTGGAGGCATCCACTCCGATGAGACTATGCCAGAAGGTATCGGTAGCCACGGCACCGATTTGCGCTGCCAAAGGACCGGCAGTTGCAAGCGTCTCATCTACCGACTTAGCGACCGTTTCGACGAGCATATCGGCGTCAACCGAAACCTCGCCTTCATTCGACGTGGTAAGTTTATAGGAATGCTGTGCCTGTATATGTGGGACGGCAGCACCGGTGGCATCGAAGAGCAAGGCTCGTACCGAGGAAGTGCCTACATCTAAGGTGAGAATGAACGGCGGTTCGGCCTCCAATGGTTTAAGATCTGTTGACGATGTCATAGCATCTTACCTCCATACACGTTTTCTCGCCTCAACGGTGTATTCCAGAGCTATCGTAGCGCATGACAGCCCTGGAGGGCAACCTCTGGTTATTTCGATACCCACGGACTATGCCTGTAGTCGCCCTTTCCTCTCAAGATAGGATGACTCCGTCTTGCAGGACAGTGCATTCTACACTAGAATGTGCTATAACGTACAGGAAAGGGAGACACAGGTATGCGCACCGTGTTGATCATGAATCCTGCTTCCGGGGCATCGATGCTGGCTACAAACGAGGGAACGCCAGAGGAGCACGAGACAGCGATACTCGCTGCCTTACGTGCTCATAGTATTGAGCCAGAGGTACGCTACACGACATTAGATGACCCTGGCGAGGGTCTGGCGAGACAGGCAGCAGCGGAAGAGGCGGACGTGGTCATCGCCGCGGGCGGAGATGGCACCGTGCATGAAGTAGCTACCGGATTAGTTGGCACCAAAAGCGCGCTCGGCATAATCCCCCTGGGAACGATGAATAACCTGGCGCATAGCCTTAACATTCCAGAGACCATCGACGAGGCCTGTGCGGTGATCGTTGGAGGCGAGACACACTCGATCGATGTCGGCAAGATCAATGATCATTTCTTTACCGAGGTGGCTGGCATAGGACTGGAAGCGGCTCTTTTTACCGCCGGGGAGGAGGTGAAAAGTCCAGGTATGCTATCAATGGTGCGCGGCATCATCGATGGGCTGCGCACCCTGCTGGCATTCAGGCCGGTAAAACTCAGGATCTTTATCGGGGACCGCAAGCGCTATTACTATCGAGCCATTCAAGTAACTATCTGCAATTCTCGCTATTATGGGCCACAGTTTGAACTCGTCCCCGAAGCCTCAATGGATGACGGGTTGCTAGACGTGGTTATTTTCAAAAACTTCAGCAAACTCGAATACATCCGGCATGCCATCTCCATCGCTCAAAGAAGGCGTGTTTACCAGCCGAAACTCGTTCACCGCCGGGTCAAGTCATTATATATTAACACTGATCACCCGGTAGAGATTCAAGCCGATGGATTACCTCACGGTTATACTCCAGCAGCGGTGACAATCAACACTGGAGCGCTGCAAGTACGCGTCCCGGCGCGAGTTGCCGCCGAGCTAGAGGTCGAAGAGGCGACCGCGAACGCACAAGGTCAGGCATGAGCGATACATAGTAAAGCAGAGAAAGGCCCATCCTATGTCCAGTAAGGCGAACCAGCCAGCAAATGAGGCACAGCAAAAGGTGGGAGCGGGTTCAGGTCTGCCCGTTTCACCTCCGGAGATCGCCACCATAGTAGAGCAAAACGTCAAACCAGTAGTGACTGAGGCCCAGCGTATCGCGGCGGAAACCTCCGTTTCTGGCCGTCGCGCTGTCTCGCGCGGCACTATCTTCCTGGCTTTCTATGCCTGGCTCCTTTCAGGGGCATTGATGCTCTCTATCATCGCTCGTTATACACAATTCTTCCCCGGCGATATGGTCATTACCACCGCTCTACAAAAGCAGCGCAATCCCTGGATACGACGCTTTATGGTCGCCATTTCAGAGATCGGTTTTCCCAAGCTATCCGTTCCTCTCACTATCGGAGTGGCCGGTATATTCCTAGCGCTGCGTTTCCGACTTGAAGCCATCTTTATTCTACTTACCACCTCTTCCAACCTGCTCAATGCGTTAGTGAAGCGTCTGATCAAACGCCCACGGCCCACGAAGGAACTTGTGACGGTCGTGCGTGTCATCAATGAACCCAGCTTTCCCAGCGGCCACGTCATGCACTATACGAACTTTTTTGGCCTGCTGATCTATCTACTGGCGACGAACTGGCGTTCGGGGACACTGCGCAATATATTGATTGCCATCTGTACCGCGCTGATCGTGTTTATCGGTCCTTCGCGGGTGTATCTCGGCGCGCACTGGCCCAGCGATGTCATGGCCGGATATATCTACGGGGGCCTGTGGTTCGGCGGCATCATGGCGTTGTACCTGCGCGTCAAGTCGTGGATACACCCGCCGGAAGGTAAGACACCGGAGGCGATAAAGTCGTTAAAGCAGCCAGGAGAGCAGGAAGAATAGCACACTTTCACAGGCGGAAAGGCAACCATGTGAGCGGCGGCAAGATCCGTTCTAATATAGACAGGTGATCATAGTAGCCTTGCTGGCTCTGGATATGCCCATCGTGAAAGGTAAAGATGCTGACACCATCCACCTGGAACGGGCGTGATAGCCATGATTGACCTAAGATGCGAGGAGAGCGCCCGCTGGCTGTCCAGAGCATAGCCGCGTACCCGCTTGCAAAAAGCTGGTTTGTTGGGGTATAGGTTATTGTAGGCATATCGGAAAAGCGCCGGGCAAACCAGTGTTCGATCTCGGCTCGCCCATGGCGTGGATGCTTCATACCAGAATCGAAGAGCTGCGCGTCGTCAGCATATAAGGCTACGATAGAGGAGACATCGTGCGCGTTGAAGGCCTCTACCCATTGATTGACTAGCAATTGAAGCGAGGCATGGGCAGGGTCTATTCCTGTCTCAACGGGATCCATTTGCAAGACGCATTCCTTTCAATGATGATACGGACGTGTGCGTAACCTTATACGTATTATTCTATGACATTTTTTAGCTGAATGACCAGGAAGATACATGCAAAGAACTGATGCCCCCGAGATCGATGCCGCCACTTTTCACACTGATGTCCAGTACATCGAAGCGTTATGGCAGCGTGTACCAATAGGCGAAGCTGATATGCCTTTGATCGATACGGGCAGCGATAAAGGCGAGCCGCTTGTCTTTGTGCCCATTCTTGAACATCTTGAATTTGTGTACGCGCGCCAGGTACGAGCATTTGGGCAGAGGCGGCGAGTGATTATGTATCGGCGGCACGAGACGCGCACACAACCAGTGGGACTGGTGGAACGCGCTGAAGAATTAAGAAAGGTGCTGGATGCGCTGGGACTTGAGAGCGTTGACCTGGTGGGCCACGGGGACGCGGCTATGGTTCTCTTCGAGTTTGCGGCGCGTTATCCACAGAGGTGCCGTTCATTGATCATTGTGGCGCAGGGCGCTGATTACCGGATTGCACCACACCCTTTCATCTGGCTGCTGCATGAACTTTTTGTGCGGCTGCCCGTCGAATATATTCTCCCCGCGTGGTTCCTGCGCCGCACGGTCATAAATTATATTGTGGCTAATGGTCCGGCATCCACCCACCTGGCACCCACAAGGGGTGGTCCCTCGATAAATCGGGATACCTGCCCCCCAGGCAGGATGCCTACTACATTTCCCCGCGATCAGTATATAGCGAACCAGGCTCAGACAGTATCACCTGGAAGTGTTCTACCTCGCAGCTTGATAGAGGAGCAGTTTCGCAAAATTGCCCTCTGGTCCTTTGTTTACAAGTACTCGGTGCTGCCTGTCATTCATTATTTTGATATGCGCAGCCGCCTGGCTGCATTAACGATGCCCATTCTACTGATCAACCGGGCAAACGACGCGCTGTCACCGGAGGAGAAGACGAGGTGGCTGGCCGGACATTTACCCAACTGCGCCGGTTACCACGTCGTTGCAGGGGGAGAGCGCTTTTTTATGTACTCGCAGGCCGAGACGGTCAATGCACTCATAGAAGAGTTTTTGACCTCGCGCGCTATTGCGGCAGGCAATTGAGAAAGAATGGCGGAACATATGCAGGCTGATCCGGGGAGGGGGGAGGATGGAATACAAGACTCCAAGTCAACCAGGCGCATTGTGATTACGGGTCTAGGCGTGCTGGCGTGCAATGGCATTGGCAAGGAAGATTTCTGGCAAGCCTGCATTTCCGGCCGCTCAGGCATCCGGCACATCACACGTTTCGATGCCAGTCCGCTGAGCACACAAATAGCCGGGGAAATAGCGCACTTTGATCCTGAAGCAGTGGACATTACACGCGAAGAAAGGCTTTACCTGGATCGCGGCACGCAGTTTGCTATTGCAGCAGCCAACCTTGCGCTACAAGATGCAGGACTATACGCTGTGCTGAGCGAAGAAGAACGCGACCACATGGGCGTCTACCTGGGCACAGCAATGGCCTCTGTTGAAGAAGGGGAGAGAATCTGGCTCCAGTTCACTGGCAGCGGCATGCACACACCAGGTTATGCGATGCAAGATATTATCCCTGCTACACTCCTCATGAGCTACGTGCCCGCGTCAGCAATTGCCATCCATCACCAACTGCATGGTCCCTGCACGGTTATTTCGACGGGGTGTTCCGCAGGAGCGGATGCCATTGGGCAGGCATTCTGGGCTATTCAAGAGGGGCGTGCCGACCGCATGCTGGCAGGTGGAAGCGATTCTGCTATCAGTTACACGGGGATGAATGTGTTTTGCGTCATAAGAGCGTTGAGCACCCGCAACGAAGAACCGGAACGAGCATCGCGCCCATATGACCGGGATCGAGATGGGTTTGTGATGGCAGAGGGGGCAGGGGTGCTACTGCTGGAGGAACGCGAGATGGCGCTGGCACGGGGTGCGCATGTTTATGCCGAACTGATCGCCTTTACCTCTAATAGCAACGCCTATCACATGACAGCTCTTCCCGAGGATGGCGCGCCGCTGCGGCACTTGCTGAAGCAAGCAATGCACGAGGCACAGATCACGCCCGAGCAACTGGACTATATCAACTCACACGGCAGTTCAACGTCCTATAACGAGGCGGCGGAGACAGCGGCATACAAGGCAGTCTTCGGCGAACGCGCCTATGGTATCCCCATCAGCGCAACCAAGTCTATGATCGGGCACGCACAGGGCGCGGCCAGCGCCATAGAAGCTATCGTCACGGCCCTTGTCTTAGAACGCCAGGTGCTCCCGCCAACGATCAATCAAGAGCAAGTCGATCCCCTGTGCGACCTGGATTATGTACCAAACGTAGCCCGCCAGGGCTGTGTCAACGTTGCTTTGACCCACTCGAGTGGTTTTGGTGGAGTGAACACAGCGCTCATTCTCGCACGACCGGACTGGATTGATACACATGACATATAAAAAACAGCGCCGGGTCGTCATTACAGGGCTGGGTGTAGTGGCCGCCAATGGGACAGGTAAAGAGGCGTTCTGGCATGCCACGAGCAAGGGAGTTTCCGGTATTAAATCTGTGCAGCGCTTCTCCGCCGCTGGCCTACCGATCGCGGTAGCTGGCGAGGCCTCAGATTTTGTGGTCGAAGACTTTATTGATCGTAAACTGGCAAAGCGTACGGACCGCATGACCCACTTCGTCTTTGCCGCAGTTCAGGAAGCTTTGCAAGACGCAGGGATAGAACTTGCAGAAGAGAATCCGCACTGCGTCGGCGCGGTGATAGCTAACACGGTGGGTGGGGTGGAGTACGTACTGGAGCAAATCGAGGCACTGTATGTGCGCGGGCCTCGCTATATGAGCGCCTATACGGCCATCGCGTGGCTTCAGGTGGCGAACGTGGGCCAGATATCCCTGCGCTACGGCATTCAAGGCTATTGCAAGACACCGGTTAACGACACGGTCGGCGGACTCGATGCGCTGGGAATTGCATATGGAGCCATCAAGCACGGCGCTGCAGATATCATCATCACGGGAGGATGCGAGGCGCTCTTGCATCCCTGCGTTCTGCTGGTGATGGCACATAGTGGGCAGTGCGCCACGGGGGATGATCCAAAGGCTTATCGCCCATTTGATCGGCGTGCAGCTGGCCTACTGCTGGCGGAGGGCGCGGGGATGTGCATCGTGGAGGAATATGAACACGCGCGCAGGCGAGGGGCGCACATCTATGGTGAAATCGTCGGCTATGGTCAGACCAATGACGCGCACGGACTCTTAAAGCCTTCAGCCAACGGGGTACAATACGCCCGCGCCATAGGCCTGGCGATGCTGGAGGGCGTGCTCTCTCCACAGGATATCGGCTACTTCAGCCTTGATGGGCGAGCCATCGCTACCTCCGATGAAGGCGAGGCTGCGGCACTGCGCGCGGTCTTCGATAGTGAATTTGCGGCCCTGCCCGTCAGTGTTCCGCGCACGATGCTGGGCCACAGCTACGCGGCTGCGGGCGCACTGGATGCGATTACTGCTCTACTGGCACTCCAGAACGGGTTTATTCCACCGACGATCAACTGCGAGGAACTCGACCCGCGTTACGGGCTGAACATGGTGCGAGACGAGGCGCGACCGCTCAAAAGGGCCGCTGTTCTGATCGGCGGGCGCGGCAATGCCGGAGCGAACGTGGTGCTGGCAATCAAGGGAGCATAGGAAAGAGGAGCAGGTATGACTGAGCTCACGGCAGAGATGATCGTCGATTTCGCAGTTCCCCAGGAGCTTGATATCTCGCCTGATGGAACGCGTGTGGTCTACGCGTTCGCTCCTAATAGCAAAAAAGAGGAGCATGCAAGCAGTTCTCTCTGGATCGCCACTACCAATGGGTCACGCGCAGCCAGGCAATTTACACGAGGTGATGTAGAGGACCACAAGCCAAAATGGTCGCCTGACGGCAGCCAGATCGCCTTTTTATCAGACCGGGATAAGAGGGGTACAGCACAACTTTACCTCATCGCGAGCGATGGAGGCGAGGCGCGCCCGCTCATGCCAAAGACGAACAAGAAGCCGGTCGAAGATTTTGCCTGGTCGCCCGGAGGCGGGCAGATTGCCTTCACCAGCGCAGATGAACCGACTGCAGAGGATGAGCGGCGCGAGAAAGAACGCGATGACGCGGATGTATATGGCGAACGCTGGCCATATGCGTGCTGCGCCTGTTCTCTATAGCGACAGGCGAGGTGAGTACGCTTGTGAGCGGCGACCGGCACATTGCCAGCTCTGCCTGGTCACCCGGCGGGACGGAACTGGCGTACGTGGCGCAGCAGAATCCCTCGCGAGAGGCCTGGGCGCACGAGACGGTGATCGAGCGCGTCGCCATTGCGGGTGGGGAAGCACAGCGGGTGTGTCGTTTCCCAGGTGCCATCTTTTCCCTGGCATGGTCCTCCGATGGGGAGACCCTGCTGCTGCTGGCTCCCGTTGAACCTAGGCTGCTGGCTCCCTTCGCAATCTATGTAGTGCCGGTACAGGGAGGTGAGCCGCGCCGCGTTGCTCCTGGAGCCGAGCAGTGTGCCGGTGGATTACAACAGCCCGTGACGGCGCGGCAAGCAGCAGTCGCGATCTGGGAAGGATTGGAGACGCGCATATGCTGGCTGGATACCGCAGCGGGGAAACTCGCTCTTCTCTGGCCCACTAAGGCGGAAGACAGGGCAGCTAGTATATCTGATTCCTTACATCAAGTATCGTCACATCAAACGGAGCTTTCTGGTATTACCTTCGGCCAACAGGAAGTCTTCACCTGGTCGGCCCCCGATGGCTGGGAACTTGATGGGTTACTTGTACGACCTCCTGACGCGCCAAGGAAGCATCCACTGCCAACAGTGATGCTTGTCCATGGCGGTCCCTATGGACGATGGGGCCATGAATTCTACTTCCATGCACTGGATTGGGTGCAATGGCTTGCGCTGGCAGGGTATGTTGTGTTGATGCCCAATCCACGGGGTGGGTCAGGCCATGGTGATCGCTTTGCCAATGCCGTACGTGGCGATGCTGGAGGAGCCGATTACGCCGACGTGATGTCCGCCCTGGATGCCGCTATCGAGCGAGGCATTGCGGACCCAGACCGGCTGGGAATCGGCGGCTGGAGTCAAGGAGGGTTCATGACTGCCTGGGCGGTGACGCAGACTAAGCGTTTCAAGGCCGCCATCATGGGGGCAGGCATCAGCGACTGGGGCATGATGGTGATGACCAGCCGTATGCCAGATTTTCAGCGCGTGTTGGGTGGAAGCGCTCCATGGGAAGGAGCAGGGCCACACCCGCATGCCCGGTACAGCCCGATCTCCTTTGCACGGGAGGTGAAGACGCCTGTACTGATCCTGCACGGGCAGGAAGATCCGCAGGTGCCGGTGAGCCAGGCGATAGGATTTCATCGCGCGCTGCGGGAGCAGCGCGTTCCTACAGAACTGGTCGTATATCCACGCGAACCGCACTCAATCAGTGAACGCGCGCACCAATTGGATGTGCTCAAACGTGTGCGCGGATGGTATGATCGCTGGCTGCGATCATAAAAAAGTGCGTTATGTTTTACGTGTCAAGGGAAACGACACCAGGGCATACCTGTCCCCCAGACAGGGTTCCGCAAGGGTTGCCCCCATAGGCGTTCACTGAAGCAGATTTTCCAGGGCGACCACCTCGATCGCCAGGCGGCATGCCGTCGATAGTCACGCCTCCGCGCGAGCTTTGGGTCTGACTCGCCGGGCACAGAGATCCTTCGCTGCGCTCAGGAGGACATAATAGGTTGGACCGTCTCGGTCGCCCTGGACATGAAGTTAACGCCTATGGGGTGGCCCCTACATTTAGAGGATATCGGCGGGGTATTGCTAGGCGAATGCCCGGCTGGCGCCCAGCAGGCGCCTGGTCAGCTCGCCGCCCTCCAGGGCCAGCTCGCGCAGTGCCTCGTCCAGGTGGCGATCTTCGACGATCAGCTCGTCGCCCTCGTCGGCGGCAAACAGGGCCGCTTTGCGCATCAATTCGCGGATGAAGGCTGCGCTCACGCCCTCGGTTTGATCCACCAGATGCGGCAGGCGCTCTAGTTGCAAGTTCAGTCCCTGCCCGTACAGATCAAAGAGGCGCTGGCGGCAGGCGTGGTCCGGCAGTGGGACCTCTATGGCCTGATCGATGCGCCCGGGGCGGGCCGCCAGCGCAGGCTCAAGGATGTCCGGCCGGTTCGTGGTCAGCAGGAAGAGGATGTCAGCATCGTCGGCCAGACCATCCATCTGGTTGAGCAGGTCGAAGAGTAGGGCATTGCAGCCGAGGTCCTGGTGCGTGCGCTCTTCGGCGACCAGGTCAACGTCTTCCAGGATGATGGTGGCGGGCTGCAGCAGCCGCGCCATTTTGCACGATTGTTCCAGCATGCCCACGCTGTGCCCGGTGAGCAGGATGACGGTGCGGTCGGGCATCTGGTGCGCCAGGTACATGGCGGTGAGCGTTTTGCCAGTTCCCGGCGGGCCATAGAGCAAGAGGCCGCGTTTGATATGGCGACCCACCGCTTTGAGCTTCTCACGCTGCCGCGCGAAATTGATGGTCTGCCGCTCGATACGCTGCAGCACACCCTGCGGCAAGATGATGCCATCGCGCTCAATGGCGGGCAGCCGGTGGAAACGGACATCGAGCACGCCATGCTCGCCGCGAGTCAGGGAGATGACATGGCTGCGATAGATGTTGTGGGCACGCATGGTGGTGCGCAGTTCGGCAAGGAAACTTTCGGAGGCGGCAGGGTCGGCCGCCATTACATCCACTTCGACGCCGCTCTGGTTCCAGCCCATGGGGCCGCGTACCAGCAGGGCCAGTAAGGAATCGCCGTGATGAATAAGATAAAGGCCGGCCTGCACACAGGTCAGGACGCTATCATCATGCAGGGGGATGTTGATATACTCTACCGGGCCTTCTTTGGCCTCGTGCCCATAGTGCTCACCCAGCAGGGTGCTAAACTTGACGCCCATGTGCTCGTTGGGCGAGACAAAGCCGTACAGGTCGGATTGCCATCCCTCGCGAGATAGCAGGCCGGTCACGGCCAGGTGCAGGTTGGGGTGGTCGGCCTTCTCGAATGCTTCTTTGACGGTCGGCAGGTGGGTCGGATCGGA
>WNEZ01000642.1_pt1 | contig 28151 bp, 29 predicted proteins | sample 5400521 | NCBI WGS metagenome assembly WNEZ01 (sample SAMN13153339, study PRJNA577476) | soil metagenome | isolation source: 120 cm saprolite under Douglas fir tree site 2 hole 1 replicate 1 | place: USA:California | collected 2015-04-18
CGCGCACGGTCGGCTGCCACCTGCCCGAGGGCATCATCGCCAAGGGCCTCGGCGAGGTCCAGAAGCGCTACGGCGATCTCGATGTCGGCTCCTACCCGTTCTATCGCCGCGACGAGTTCGGCACCAGCCTGGTGCTGCGCGGCGGCGATGCCGTGCGGCTCGACGCCGCGAAGGAAGAGGTGATCGCCCTGGTGCGCGGCCTCGGCGGCAACCCGGTCGAGGAGTGACGCGCGACCCCTGCGCCGGATTATCAAGAGCGCGCCGATCCGGCCGTGCCCGCTTGAATCCGGCGGCGGGCGCCAACCGGCGTCGCGATCGATCGTCATTTGCCGAGTGCGCGCTCGACGGCGGCCGGCTCTTTCTCGATGACGCGGAGCAAGATGCGCGTTGACCGGTCCGGGTGACGCCGTCCTTGCTCCCAGTCCTGGAGGGCCCGCACGTCGAGCCCGAACCGCGCGGCGAATTTTGGCCGGCTCAGCTTGAAGCGCATGCGGATCGCGCGCACGTCCACGTCATCGGGAACACGGATCACACGCTTGACGCCGCGCGCCTTATCGCCCTTCGCATAAGCAACGGCGTCCTGAACGCCGGCCATGATCTCGGTGAAAGCCTTCTTCGCCATGTCTTAAGCTCCGTACGATTTTGCGATCGCTTTGATCGCTCGTGCCAATCGGTGAACCTCATCCCGCGTCAGGTCGCTGCGCTCATTCTTCGCAAATATGGCCAAGAGAAACACGGGAAGCCGGCGGCTGTGATAGTAGTAGATTACCCGGACGCCGCCGCGCTTGCCCCGGCCGCCAATCCCGAATCGGACCTTGCGTAGGCCTCCGCCTTCGCGGATCAGGTCACCGAGTTCCGGATCGGTCGCCAGCTCGTCCACTACATCGTTCCGCTCCTCATCGCTCAGCAACTTCGCGGACTTGGCCAGATACGCGGTGGTCTCGACCACGGTAATGAGCGTAGATACCATCAGTGCATTGTGCGGCATTGCCGCACAGAGATCAAGCAAAGACCTGCGGCAGTGCCGCAGGCCGGACGGACATCCGTTGCGGGCGCGGCCTCGGCGGCGATCCGGTCGAGGAGTGACGCGGGGGCGGGCGCGGCGCGCCGGTCGAGGCGTGACGCGGCGCCTCGGCCGGGTTATCTAGAGCGCGCCGATCCGGCCGTGCCCGCTTGGCGGAACAGGTAGACGCAAGGGACTTAAAATCCCTTGGCCGAGAGGCTGTGCCGGTTCGAGTCCGGCAGCGGGCACCAAAACGTCTACTGGAAACAGTTGCTTAAGGAAGCGCGTCGACAAACTAAAGCCGCTGATGCGTTTCTCAGTCCGCCGGAGGGTTGGCCGAATCCGCTTTGACAGAAGAGCGCTTCCGGCCCATCCTCCGTCGCACGCAGCCGGCCGGGGCCGGCGGCGCGATCCCGGGGGGAGAGTGCAATATGAATATGCCGGTCCGAACATGGCGCGCGAGGGCGCGGCGCCTGCTCAACATCGTCGGCGTGGCGGCCGCCGGCACCGGCCTGGCAGCGCTCGCGGGCGGCGGCCAGGTCTTTGCGCATCAGTTCCTCCAGGAGGCGACGCCGGTGCCGATCCCGGCCATGGCGTACAGCCCGGAATTGCAGCTCATGGTCAAGCCCGGGACCGACGATCCGGTCTTCAGCTATTCGCGCAGCCTGCTGCGCGGCAAGGCCAACGGCGAATACCAGGTTGCGCCGCTGGTCACCTGCCCCGGCGATCCCAGCTGCCCAAGCCCGCCGCCGACGCCGACGCACACGGTGACGCCGGGCGGCGGACCGAACGGCCCGGGCCCCACATCCGACAGCGACTGACGCCGTCATCGACGTTCGCTGGCGCCCGCACCTGTTCGGAGAGGCGGCGTGCCTCGCAGGCAGGATAGCCGCGTCCTCTCTGCATGCCCGGCATGAAGACCGTCCTGCTCGTCACCGAGCAATACGATCCGACGGCGGACAATTTGCTCCAGGTCCTGCGCCGGCGCGGCTGCGCCGTGCTGCGTTGGAACCTCGACCAGTATCCGCAAGGCTCGACGCTTACCTATCGCGCCTCGGTACGGGGGTTCGACGGCGCGATTGCCATCGACGGCCGGGTCGTGTCGTTCGACACGGTCGGCAGCGTCTGGTATCGCGCCTTGCGCTGCCGCGGCTTTCCGGCCGGCCTCAAGCCCGAGGAGCGCGACTTCGCGGTTCGCGAAGCGGAGAGCGCGCTTCATTCCCTGCCGGCGGTCACCGACTGGCATTGGCTCAACGAGCCGCGCCGCCATCGCGACGCGGCAGGGAAGCCGACGCAGCTTGCCGTCGCACGCCGCCTGGGACTGACCATCCCGCGGACGGTCATCACGAACGATCCGGGCACGGTCAAGTCGTTCCGCGAACAATGCGGCGGCACGATCATCTATAAGCCGCTGTCGCAGACGCTGGATCTCGAGCCGGGCAAGGCGGCCTTCACCGGCATCGTGACCGACGAGGCGTTATCGTCGCTCGGCCTCATCCGGCATACGCCGGGAATTTTTCAGGAACTCGTGCCCAAGGACTACGAGGTCCGGCTGACCGTCGTGGCGAACCAGATGTTCGCCGCGAAAATTCTGTCGCAGCAGAACGAACGCACGAAACTCGACTGGCGGACCGCGCCCTACGACCTGAAGTACGAAGCAATCGAGCTGCCGGCCGATATTCGCGACAAGGTCAGCGCCTTCATGGCCGAATCCGGCTTGGTCTACAGCTGCCTCGATTTTATCGTGACGCCCGACGGCCGGCATATTTTTCTCGAAAGCAATCCGCGCGGCCAATACCTTTGGATCGAACACTACACGGGCATGCCGATCACCGAGGCGATCGCCGACGCGCTCACGGCTCACCAGTAGAGCGCCAGGAGGGACCCGATGAAGATCCGGCTTCTCTATGCCGCCGCAATCTTGGCCTTGTGCGCCCAAGGGGCGGCAGCGCAGAACAAACCGCCGAAAAGCGATTCTTCGACGCCACCGCCTGTCGACGCCGCGGGATGTCCAAGGGCTGGAGTCGAAAAAGGATGCATGGTGTTAACGTCCAGAGGGAAGACGTACAACATTACGGCCGCAAATCCGAAACCGGATCTCGATCAGCATCGCGGAATTTCGCTGCGTGGGACGGCTGACCCAGGCGCGATGTCCTATTGCATGCAGGGAAGGATTCTAAAGGACATCAAATGGGAATATACCAAGCAAAGATGTCCCGTGCCGAAGAAAAAGCAGTGACCGCGATTGCTCCTCGCGGCGATTGCGCGCGCTGCGAGAGGTCGAAGCGCAGCCGGAGCCGCGCGGCCTCACCGCGGCGCGCAGGGCAGGCGCTCGGCCGCGATCTCCGCTGTCGTCGGCAAGGCGCGGTCGAGGAGGGCGATGCGCTGCGCCGGGCTCAGCCGGTCCCAGGCCTCGGCGTTCTGTTCGAGCGCCTGGCGCGCGCAAAAGAGCCGGCCATACATCATCTCGTCCCAGCGCAGCGCGGTCATGTCGGCGCCATAGCGCTTCTCCAGCCATTCGGGGAACTCGTCGAACAGCTCGGCCTGGTGCTTGTGGAAATGCGCGCTTTGCAATGCGGCCACCGCCTCGGCGAGGCTCGACGCGGCGAGGCGAAGCTTCAGGTAATCGACATCCGTCTTCGCCTTGCTGTAGGCGATGCGCGATTCCTTGCGCTGCTCGAAACGCTGCCGCGCCTCGCTCGCCACGGCGGGGATGAGGATGCCGAGCATGCTGACGACGAAGCCGGCGAGGATCGCCTTGAAGAGGCCGAGCTCGAAATTGAGGAACGGCAGCCGGTCGGCGCCTGGCCGCAGCAGTTCGAGCGCGAGCGTGAGCCCGGCCGCCGCGACGATCAGTGCGACCGTCGCGTAGAGCGCGATCTTGAAGCTGCGGCTCGCGATGTTGCGCATGTGCTCCGCTCCCCGGCGCGGCCGTTGGTTAAACCCGAATACTTTAGGTCCGTTATAGTGGAAAATTCAGCCCGTCGCGGGCGCGGTCAGGTCCAGGAACGATTTTCGCACGGCGGCGATGCCCTCCGGCGCCATGGTCATGCACAGCGGCATCGAGGATTCGGGCGATGCCGTCCTTGATCGTCACGCGCAGGCGCGCCTCTTCGTCGAAGCCGTGGCTCTCGACCGGAAAGCGTCGCGAGGCAACATGCCGGGGCGGCGCTTCCGCGCTGGCGCCATGAACTACATCACGCCGGCCGGACTGGCGCGCTTGCAGGCCGAGCTGCATCGGCTCCTGCGCGTCGAGCGGCCGCAGGTGGTCGAGACCGTCGCCTGGGCCGCGGGCAACGGCGACCGCTCGGAAAACGGCGATTACATTTACGGCAAGAAGCGCTTGCGCGAGATCGACCGGCGCGCGCGCTTCCTCGCCAAGCGGATCGAGCTCGCCGCAATCGTCGATCCCGCGCAGCAGCGCGATCGCAGCCAGGTCTTCTTCGGCGCGACCGTGCGCTACGCCCGCGCCGACGGATCCCAGAACACGGTGATGATCGTCGGCGTCGACGAGATCGACGATGGCACCGGCCGCATCAGCTGGGTTTCGCCGATCGCCCGGGCGCTCCGCGCGGCGCGCGAGGGCGACGAAGTCACGGTGCGGACGCCCGCCGGTGTCGAGCGACTGGAAATCATCGAAATCCGCTATCCCGACGCGGTTTCGTCCTCGGAACGCAAATCCCCATGAATCGTGGTCGGCATCCGTCATCGGGCCGCCGCTGATACCCGCCCGGCGGGCGGGCAAAATGAAGCGCCCCGCCGCGGCGGGGCGCTTCCGATCGCACACGCGAGCGCGGCCGCGATCGCCGCTGGATTACCGCAGCGTGGTCGCCTGCAGCGTCGCCGTCTCCGGCGTCGGCAGTCCGCCTTTCTCGTAGGCCGCCATGAGCTGCTTTTTCTCGGCCGCCATCTTTTCGCCCAGGGAGTCCATCTCGAGCCCGGCGGCGCGGGCCTGGCTGAACATGCCCTCGACCCGCTTCTCTTCTTCCTTGACGTGATGCTCGATCATCTCCGAGAGCACCTTGACCTTGGCGTCGTAGAAATTGTCGTCGGGACCGCCGGCCTCGATCTCGGCGATCAGCACCTTGGCGCCGTCATGCTCGACCCGGGCTTCCTTCAGGAGGTCCTCGTCGACGGCGCCCGCGCAGGCCGGATAGAAGATGTCCTCTTCGATCTTGGCGTGGATGGTGAGCTCCCTGCAGATCTGCTCGGCCAGCGCCTGCTTCTTGCCACCGCCATTGGCGGCCTCGAAGCGCTCGAACAAATCCTCGACCGTGCGATGGTCGGCTTTCAACAGGGCAATCGCGTCTTGTGTGCTGGCATCGGCCATTCTGCTTCTCCGCTGGGTTATCAAAGCCCAACGGAGAGCCGCGTCGATGGGTTCCGCTTGTGCCGGACCTGTTCCGCGCGAGGCAGGCCGCGGCCGCATCGGCGCCACGCACGGCGGCGATGTCCGCTGGCGCCACGGTTGCGCGCCGCACGATTTATATGAAACTTGCATCATTGTCGTTTTAATGTAAACGTCTCCCGGTTCCAGCTACCTCAAGGCTAGGAACGACGAGCCGGCGCGCGTGACTGGCCACAGGGGAGAAAAAGCCATGAAGCACAGTCTGCACAAGCGCGGACTGGCAGGGAGCGATTCTGCCAGAACGCGGCGCAACCATCATGCATCGCTGCTCGCATCGATCGTCGCTTTGTCCGCGGCCTTGCTGCTCGTCCAGCCGAGCGCGCAAGCCCGGGCGGACGAGCGCTCCGAGCAAAACGACCGCTCCGACCATTTCGCGATCCGCACGCTCTCCGGCGACGCGGAGCGCGTGAGCGGCGGCAGCGCGCTCGTCGAGATCACCTTCCCGTTTGCCGACGCCCGGCGTGCCCTCGTCGTGGAACTCAACGGCGCGGATGTCTCCGGCGCGTTCCGCCCCGGCGGCAAGGCCAATTCGCTCGTCGGCCTGGTCACCGGGCTCGCGCTCGGCGAGAACAGGCTTACCGTCGAAGGCAGGGGCCTGCCGCGGGAATCGCTCGACCTCACCAACTATTCGATCAAGGGTCCGATCATCTCCGGGCCGCAAATCGAGCCCTTCATCTGCCAGACGCAGACCTTCAAGCTGCCCGACGGCACTTTCCTCGGCTCGCCGCTCGATGCCGATTGCTCGGCGCCGACGGTGGTGACCTATGTCTACCTGTCCACCATCACGGGAACGTTCGTCGCGCTGCCCAGCCCGACGAGCCTGCCGGCCGATGTCGCGAAGACGACGACGTCCGCCGGGAAGACCGTCCCTTACGTGGTGCGCGTCGAGACCGGCACGATCAATCGCGGCATCTATCAGAATGCGATCCTGTTCGATCCGACCTCGGATTCGGCGCCCAGCCCGTTTTCGCCGCCCAAGGGCTGGAACAAGCGCGTGATCGCGATCCACGGCGCCGGCTGCCCCGGCGGCTGGTACACGCAGGGCACCGCGGAAGGCGTCAACGTCTTGCAGAACATGTACCTGTCGCAAGGCTACGCCCTCTTCATCAACACGCTGCAGAACCCGTCGAACAGCTGCAACCCGTTCGTGGCGGGCGAAAGCGCGATGATGGGCAAGGAGCATTTCATCAAGACCTTCGGCGTGCCGGATTTCACGCTCAGCACCGGCGGATCGGGCGGCGCCTATACCAGCCTCGATATCGCCGACGCCTTCCCGGGCCTGATCGACGGCATCTTCATCAACGCCACCTTCCCCGATGCCGCCGAGATCGCGCTTTCCGGACTCGACGGGCATCTCCTGACGCATTACTTCACCGTCACCAATCCGACCGGCTTCACCGACGCTCAGCAGGTGGCGGTGAGCGGCTACGACGGTCATCAGGCCTGGTACGACGCGGCAAACCAGTCGCAACGCACCGATCCGGTCCCGGGGAGGGTCGACGTCGTCGGCTATGCCTCGGCGGTGTGGAATGCCATCGTCCCGGTGTCGCTGCGCTATGACCCCGTGACCAACCCGAGAGGCGCCCGCCCGACGGTCTGGGACGTGTCCCGCAACATCTACGGCACGGACCCCACCACCGGATTCGCGCTGCGGACCTACGACAATGTCGGCGTGCAATACGGGCTCGGCGCGCTCAAAGCCGGCACCATCAGCAAGGCGCAGTTCCTCGATCTCAACCAGAGGATCGGCGGCGTCGACCGCGACGACAATTACGTTTCGTCGCGGACGGTGGGGGATCTCGGCGCGCTCAGGCGCTCCTACCAGGCCGGACTCAATCTGAGCGGCGGCGGCGGTCTCGCCGCCACCCCGATCATCGATTTCGGCTTCTATAACGAGGCTGCCGGCTATCACTATCAATGGCATCACTTCGCCGTGCGCGAGCGGCTGATCATCGCCAATGGCGATGCCGACAACCACGTGTTCTGGCGCGGCACCGATGCGACCAGCGTGCCGCTGACCCAGGCCTTTGCCGTCATGGCCCAATGGGTCGCGGCGATCAAGGCCGACCACTCCCGTGCGTCGCCGCCCGAGAAGGTGATCCGGAACAAGCCCGCGGCAGCGGTGGACGGCTGCTACACCACGGCAAATCCGCCGCAATTCATCGCCGAGCCGCAGACCTTCAGCAATCAGCCCGACTCGCAGTGCAACACATTGTTCCCGTCATTCGGATTCCCGCGCCTGGTCGCCGGCGGCCCCTTGGCCGGCAACAACCTCAAATGCGAGCTGAAGCCGATCGACTACCGCGACTACGCCGTGACATTCACGACGGCCGAGGCGCAGCAGTTGCGGAGCATCTTCCCGCAAGGGGTCTGCAACTGGTCCAAGCCCGGGGTCGAATTCCGGCCGGTGGAGGTCGGCATCTCCTTCGGCCCCGCGCCGAGCGAGGACGAGGATGAGCGCCGTGAGCTTGCGAGCCGCTAGGCCGTAAGCCGAATTTCGCAAGCGGCGGCGAGACGGGCCTTCGGGCCCGTCTCTTTTTGTGTCCGCTCCTCGAGCGGCCCCTGGCGACGCACACCCAAAACTTTATTGCCGTCGATTGTGATTTAACCGGGGGTTGCACCCGGCCGCGCGATGGAATATGGTTAAAATATAAAATGAAAACTCATGCGACTGCGGAAACTCGCGGGCGAGACTGCGCGTGACGGACCTTGGGAGGACAACCATGACGCGGCAAGGAAAGGGCGCCGGCGTCGCCGGCGCAATGTGGACATTCGCCATCCGACCGCTCCTGTTGAGCGCGCTGCTGCTGGGCGGGGTGACGTCGATGCCGGCGGCGGCCGGCGAGGATCGCGATCGGGATGACGGGCCGGTGGTGCAGACGGCCGAGGGGCCGGTGCGCGGCTTCGTCAAGAACGGCGTCTACGAATTCCTGGGCATTCCCTACGCGGCGCAGCCCGTGGGTGGCTTGCGCTGGATGCCGCCGCAGCCCGTCGCGCCCTGGGGCGCGCCGCGGGATGCCACGGCTTTCGGCAATATCTGCGCGCAGGTCACGACGCTGGCGGTGTTCGCCGGTCCGGCCAGCATCGCCGAGGACTGTCTCTTCCTCAACGTCTTCACGACCAGGCTCGGCAAGGGCAACGGCAATCGCGCCGGCGGGCTCCCAGTCTTCGTCTGGATTCACGGCGGCGGCAACGTCGACGGCACATCCGGCGACTATGACGGCAGCAAGCTCGCCACGGGCGGGCCCTTGGGCACGCCCACGGTCGTCGTCACCATCAACTATCGCCTGGGGCTCTTCGGCTTCCTCGCCCATCCGGCGCTCGATGCGGAAGGCCATCTCTTCGCCAATTACGGCATCCTGGACATCCAGGCCGTGCTGCGCTGGGTGCAGCGCAACGCCGCCGCGTTCGGCGGCGACCCCAACACCGTGACGCTGGGCGGACAATCGGCCGGCGCGCAAGACACCGGGGTCAACGTGATCTCGCCGCTCGCCAAGGGCCTGTTCAACCGCGCGATCTACGAGAGCTCGCCCTTGTCCGCGCTGACGCCGCTCTCGATCGGATTGACCCGCGGGCAGAACTTCGCGGCGGCCGCCGGCTGTCCGGGCACGGACGCGACAACCGCCGCCTGTCTGCGTGCGCTGACCGCGCCGCAGATCCTCCAGCTTCAGGGGACGGCCAATGCCAATGGTCCCTATGTCACCGGCCCGATGGTGGATGGCATCATCATGCCGGTCACGCCGATCACGGCGTGGACCACGGGCCAGTTCAACCACATGCCGACCATGGGCGGGAACGTCCAGGACGAGGCGAATTTCGGCATCGGCAACACGGAATACTTCACCGGGCCGCCGCAAGTGCCGATGACGGCCGCGCAGTACACGGCCGCCGTCACCGCGACCTACAGCGGCGCCGAATATCCGGGCGGCCCGAACTACCCGGCGGGAACCGCTGCCGCCGTTCTCGCCCAATACCCGCCCGGCGCCAATCCGCAAGCGACCTTCGATCTGGTCGGCACGGATCCGGGAGCGTGCCGCAACCGCCATGTCGACGCGTTATGGGCCAAGGCGGGCGTGGCGACCTACGCCTATGAATTCGACGACCGGCAGGCGCCCTATTACTACCCTGCCATGCCCGGCTTCACGCCCTTGGCCGCCCACACGATCGACATCCAGTTCCTCTTCCCGGGCTGGCACGGCGGCATCCTCGGCGTCTCCGGCGCGAGCCAGTCGCCGGGCCTGACCGCGTCAGAGGAGAGGCTCTCTGACGAGCTCGTTGCCGCCTGGACCAACTTTGCGCGCAGCGGCAACCCGAACGGAACCGGAAACGCGCCTTGGCCGCGCTTTGTCGGCCAGGAAGGCGTGCCCGAAATCCTGTCGGAGAACGTCCCCAGCCTGTCCACCTTCACCAACGCGCAATTCGGCGCCGAGCATAACTGCGCCTTCTGGGACACCATCCTGGTCTATCAGCCCTGACCGTCCCGCTTAAGGATGGGAGACAGTCCCTGGGGGCGATGGCGGGAGTGGTGGCGGCGACGACGCCACTCCCGCTCGCGTTAACGTGGGGCTGTTTGGCGCCGGAGCGCGCCTCCGCATGCGCCGACCTTGCGCGGCCCGCGGCGGCCTTGGCGAACGGAATTGGTCCAGGCGATGGCGGAAATGAAACGCCCCGCCGCAGCGGGGCGCTTCTGATCGTTCGACCGAGCGGGAATTAAGACGCGGTCGACAGCGCCGTGGCGATGCTGTTGAAGACACCGCTGAGCTTCGAGCCCACCAGCGTCACCGCGCCGATGATCACCACCGAGATGAGGGCCGCGATCAGACCGTACTCGATCGCCGTGGCGCCGCTCTCGTCGCGAAGAAGTTTTTCTGCAAACATACGCATGATATTGTGCCCCCGTCTATAGTGGCCAATCCAAGTCGCCGCAGAATGTACTCTAGAACAACAGAAAATGCACCAAGCGTCGTCTTTGATTTGAGGGAATTTTGACCGGAGTTCATCAATTTTCCTTAGGAAATATTTGTGATTTCTGGTTGGCTAGCGCCAGGTACTGCCCCTACGCCGGCGCGGGACGCGGTCGAGCGCATCGCCCGTTTCCTCGCCTAGCCGGCTGAGCGGGGATGAGGCTTGGGGCAGAAGGTGCGGGGCGATGCCCCGCATCTCCGACACAACGCGGTTAGCCGCGCTCTACTGGACGGCCGGCAGAGCCGTCTGATCGCCCGTATTGATGCATCTGGGGTGGCCGAACCCGCCCGTGCTGTTGCCGGTTCCGCCGCTCGGGTTGGGGGTGATGTCGTAGACGATGTTGTCCGGGCGATCCTTGTCACCGGAGACGCCGCCCACGCCTTTCAGCTGATCGAGGTTCAAATTGTGGCGCAGGCGCCAAGCAATCATGTGGTCGGCGCAGGAGGTATCGCCGCTCACGCCGACGCCGCCGATGCTCTGCTTCTTGGCATAGAGCGCAAGTCCGCCGCCGAACACGTTCACGCCGCCGACACGCTTGCCGACCATGGGATCATTCGCGGCGCCAAGATTGTCGGCTTTGCCGGCGTAAGCAACATTCGGGTCGACCGGGTTGCTGTGCTGCAGGCCGTAAAGGCTCCCGCCGGGCTGCACGGCCGAGTAGAGATTGGCCGTGGACAAGGCCAGACCGTTCGGGAACACCTTGCTCGGGAGCGGGCTGCTCAGACTGAAATCGTTCGCCGTGTTCGCCTTTTGCGCTGAGATGACACGGCTGCCCAGCCACTGATCGGTGAAGTTGCCGCCGGAAAACGCGACCGCGCAAACGGTGCCGTCGCGATCGACAATTGTGCCCCACATGTTGAAGTCGAGACCGCTCGACTCGTCTTGCACAGCTTGGACGAGAGCCGCTCTCAGCTCCGACCAGCTCGGGAGGTCGTCACACTCGGCGAAGGCCGTGCCGGCGGCCGAGCAGAAGCCGAGTCCGACCAGGCTCGACAGCATCAGGCGCTTGATGTCCATGGGTTCGCTCCCTCGGGTAAGAGTGACAGAGCAGAACCGGCGGCAGCCTCGCGACAGCCTCGCGACCAGGCTTGCCAAGCAAACATCCGGATTTCTGCAGCTGGGGAGCTCCCATACCAACCATACGTCTCAGGCAAGTCCGACACTAATCAATTATTCCGCTAGCGTCGCGGAGTGTGAGCCAGCGCACACATCCTCTCGTCGCCGAGCTTGATGACGGCGCGACTTTTCGATGTTCTACTTGCCCGCCGTCGCGCCTCTTTGGCTCAGCAGGCGGATTTGCTGGATCGCTTCCTTGAGCTTCCGCAGCTCAATCCGCCTTTCGCGTTCCGGCAGGTTCCGCTTGAGAGCCTGCTCGGCGTTCCGCTTCATCGTCTCCCATTTCTTCACGTCAGACACCGTTCGTACTCCTCGCTGCCGCGCAAGTGCATGGCCAGCGCCAGCCCATAGAGCGCGCCCTCGGGCGATAATACCGGAAAAGCCGTGCCGGAGAGGGCGGGAACGAATGCGGGCGGGGCGCCGTCGGGGCGGCGGCGGCGTGCGGATCGTCTTGCCCGCGGCGCGGCCCGCCGCGAGGCACCGGCTAAACCCGGGCTTCGAGATGGCTGGCCCACTCTTCCAAATCATCCGCCATCTGGCGCAGATGCGCGGATACTTCCGTCTCGTTCTGCCGTGCAATCTCCCGCAGACGCGTTGCCCTCTCGCGTAGATACCGGATGGTTTCGGAACGTTCGGATGGATCAGACATTCCAGGGCCTCCCCGCTGATCTACAGCCAACGAAGAGCCGCGCCGCTCTGTTCTGTAATTGTTTGCAACGTTGTTCAACCAGCCGTAACGCGGCGGCTTCCGTTCCCACTTTTTGGTCACTTCGCAAGCCACCGCGATCGTGAAATCGTGCGTGCCTCCGCCGCAAGCGCTGCCCGTGCTCGCGCAGGATTACGCGGATCCGGGGAATCGCCGCACGCGAGGAAAGGCGGATCCGCGGTTATCGTTTGGGCTTCGATACGTTGGGGGGAAACGATGCCAGATGCGTCTCGCCTGCTTCGACAGGCGCTGGATACCCGCGAGCCGGCGAGCCGTGCTCGCCGCCTGGCACGGCCGGTCACGGCCGAGCATGATGCAGCCGCGCTAATGGCGCTGGCCGGGGAGCTCGACCAAAGGGAAGGCGAATTGCAGCGGCAAGCGGCCGACCTTCGCAATCGGGTGGGCCGAGCCCGCAAGCTGGCCGATGACGTAACCGCGGAGATCGATCAATCAAAGCGCCGCATCGAGGCGATCCGCAAAACCATCACAGATCGCGATCCCGCGGGCAGCTAGCGGTTCGAGTCGATCGCACAGATCGGCGAAGGTCGTACCGCCGACCCCGCGTACTCCACGGCGATTTTCTCGCCGATCACCGCAAGGGCGAGGGCCCGGGACGCGAACGCTCGGCGTGTCGCAGCATCTTCGGAGTCCTGGGCTTCTTCCCGGCAAAGCCGGGATTCTTCCCGCAGATCGTCGGTGTTCAACCCCAACGGGCGCAGCAACTGGCTCGCGAAGAACATGGCGCCCCGTGCGCGCGCCAAGAACGTGTCGATCTGCGCGAGCAGGATGGCGTTATCCAGCATCCGCTCCTCGGCCGTGGCAGCGGCTCGTCCGAATGCATGGAGCCGGTGTTCCATCTCGAGCGCGAGGGTATGCAGCCGGCGCGCCGTCTCATCCTCGCCAAGCAAGGCCGACAATTGCCGGTAGCGCGTGGCACGCTGGTGCCAGTCGCGTAATTTGTTGTCGAGCGGGGACATCGCAGTACCCCTAAATGTAATCAGAGGGGAGTTTATCGCGTCATAATAATTGAAGTTCGCACCGATTTCATCACCGTTTTGGTGTGCCCGCGCAAAAGTCGATCGTCGCGCCGTCGCTTGCGGAGCCTTTCGCGCTCGGCGCCGCAAATCTTGCCATGGTTCGCGTCCGGCAGCGGGCGCCAGACCTCATCAGATCGCGACGCGCCGCGGCTTCATGAAGGCCGGCGCCACGCCGTCATGCGGCGTGACACGCTCGCGCCGCATCATGTCTTCGACCGGCGCGGTGATGTCGGGGCAGGTCGGGTTGGCGGCGAAGTGCTTGCCGGCGAAATCGAGGAAGCTGCGCACCTTGGCCGGAATGTGCTGGCGGTGCGGATAAAGCGCGATGATCGGGAATTCGCCCGAATGCCACTCCGGCAACACCTGGACGAGACGGCCCGAGCGGATGGCGCCCGTGGCGGAACAGCTCGTCACCATGGCGATGCCGCGGCCCTCGAAGGCCGCACCGAGCAGCGTCTCGATGCTGTTGGTCTGCAGATTGCCGGTGACCGGCACCATCACCTCGCCGCCGGGGCCGCTCAACGGCCATTCGCGCGTCAGCTTGTCGAAGCCGCGGTAGCTATAGGCGAGGCAATTGTGGCGCGAGAGATCGCTCGGCTCGGCCGGCGTGCCGTTCTTCTCGAGATAATCAGGGGCGGCGCAGAGGATGATGCGGAGCTGGCCGAGACGGCGCACGATCAGGCTCGAATCGGGCGGCTGGTTGAAGCGGATGGCGACGTCGACTCCGTCCTCGACCAAATCGACCATGCGGTCGGTGGTGGTAAGGTCGACGGTGATCGCGGGATAGGCCGCGGTGAAGGCGCTGATCAGCGGGGCCACGCTATGTGAGAGGACGTTCGCCGCGTTCAGATGCAGCGTGCCGCGCGGCGCCGCCTGCAAATCGCTGACGCTGGTGTCGGCGGCCTCGATCTGCGCCAGGATCAGGGCGCATTGGTCGAAATACGACTTGCCGGCCTCGGTCAGGCTGAGCTTGCGGGTGGTGCGGTTGAGCAGCCGGGCGCCGAGCCGCTCCTCGAGCGAGCGGACGTGGTTGGTGACCATCGCCGGCGACATGCTGAGGCGATGCGCGGCGGCGGCGAAGCTGCCGCTGGTCACGACGGTAGCGAAAGCGGTCATGCTGGTGACGCGGTCCATCTCGGCCTCGGTGGTTCGACGTTACGGCGCCGTCTTTGGCGCTTTCTCCGTCAAGAGATGGCCCATCGCGGCCGGTTCGTCCAGAGGCTGCGGCGCGGGGGACGCATGTCCGGGAAGCGGGAAGGGCGCTTCTCGCGTCTGGCGCGGGGCGGCGAGACTCGCACGGAGAAGCCCTGCGGCCGGCTCAGTTCCCGAGTCGCGGCGGCAAGAGATGGCGCGCATCGGCGACAGTGGAGCGGCCGGACCGCGCCGCTATTTTGCGGCGCAGCAGCGAAATCAGAGAACGTTGTGGGAACAAACGGGGTGGTTCGGACGTCTTTGGCTGTGCGGTGCCGTGCAATTTCTCGGCGCCTCCGGCCCCTATGCGCTTTTCTCTTGCTCAACCGGGGTCCGGGTTCCACTTTTATTGCGGGCGGGTAGCCTCTTGGAGGACGCATATGAAACCGCGCGACCGAGCAATGGACAAGAGCGGCGGCAAAGCCGGCATGAGATCCATCGCTGCCGGCTCCGCTGCGGCGAAGCGAATCGCCGCCACCAAGAGATCCGCGCCGGCCAAGAAGCCCGCGGCCAAGAAAGCCAGCCTCGCCAAGAAGCCGGCACCGGCCAAGAAACCCGCGGCCGTGCCCGTGGCGGCCAGGGCCGCCGCGGCGAAGCCCGCTCAGGCCGTGCCGCCGCGGCCGCTCCCGCCGGGCGCCGGCGTGGCGGCATCCAGGCCGGCCGCTGCAGTTGCCGCGCGCCCCGCCGGCTCATCGGCATCGACGGACGAGCGGCGCAAGGCCGCCACCCGTAAATTCTTTGCCCGCCTGCGCTCGCTCGAGGCGATCGTCGGCGCCGATCTGCGCAAGCGCGGCAGCGTCGTGCTGATGCAGGCGGTCGATCAGTGGTACAACGAGGCGATCAGCTCAACCGCCACCGACGTCAGCATCACCAACGCCGCCAAGGCGGTGATCACGCATCTCTAGCGTCGCGCGGAGCGCGATCGCTGGCGGGCGTCAGCGGTTGCGCTTGCAACCGCGAGAGCCCGCATCGTTCAGGAAAAGACGTGGATGGCAGGGCCAAGCCCGGCCATGATGCTGAGAGGTCGCAGGCCCGCCTCAACTCACAACCCCTCACCATGCCTGGCCTTGTGCGGGCATCCACGTCTTTTCCTGAGAGGAGCGGGCTCTCGCGGTTGCAAGCGCAACCGCTGACGCCCGCCAGCGATCGCGCTGCGCGCGACGCGTACTACTGCGCCGCCAGCTTCTTGAACAGCGTCACGCCGCGCAGCAAATCGACCGCGCGCACCAGCTGGTAATCGGCGTCGGTGCCCATCAGGGTGGGATCGAGGCCGTTCGCCTCCGGCCTGGCCACGGGCGTCGTGCCCGGCGGCACATTGGCCGTCGCAGCGACCGCGGCCTTGTCGACGGCGGCGCTGTTGTCGCTGCCGGGCTTGCTCGAGGTCGGGCCGGGCGCGGCGCCGGCCTTGGCCTTCTCCTGCGCCTCGGCATCGGTGTTCTTGAGGGCGCCGCGCAAATCGGCCTCGCGCCGCCGCGCCGCCTGGGCCATCTTCTCGACCTTGGCCGGCTCGACGGTGACGTCGGGCTCGATGCCCGTCGCCTGGATCGAACGCCCGGACGGCGTGAAGTAGAGCGCCGTGGTGAGGCGGATGGCGCCGCCGCTCTCCTTCACCGGCAGCACGGTCTGCACCGAGCCCTTGCCGAAGGAGCGCGTGCCCAGCAGCACGGCGCGGTGATGGTCCTGCAGCGCGCCGGCGACGATCTCGGAGGCCGAGGCCGAGCCGCCATTGATCAGCACCACCAGCGGCAGGCCGCGCGCCAGATCACGGTTCGGCTGCGCCTCGAAGCGGCGATTGTCCTGCGAGCGGCGGCCGCGGATCGAGACGATCTCGCCGGTGTCGAGGAAATCGTTGCTGACGGTGACCGCCTGGTCGAGCAGCCCGCCCGGATTGTTGCGCAGGTCGAGGACGATGCCGGCGAGCTTGTCGCCGGCCTGGCTCTTCAGCGACTTGATGGCGCTTTCGAGCGCGTTGCCGGTGCGCTCGCTGAAATTGGTGATGCGGATATAGCCGATGTCGCTCCCCTCCATGTGCGACTTGACCGGCTCGACCTTGATGTCGGCGCGGGTGAGCTTCACCTCGAAAGCGTCGACGCCCTCGCGGCGCAAGGTGAGCTTGACCTGCGTGCCGATCGGGCCGCGCAGGCGCTCGACCGCGTCCGACAGCGTCATGTCCGTGACCGGGTTGTCGTCGATCGCCAGGATGAGGTCGCCCGGCTTGAGGCCGGCGCGCGCCGCCGGCGTGTCGTCGATCGGCGAGATGATCTTGACGAGCCCATTCTCCAGCGTGACCTGCATGCCGAGCCCGCCGAACTCGCCGCGGGTCTGCACCATCATCTCGCGGTATTCCTTGGCGTCCATATAGCTCGAATGCGGGTCGAGCGCCGCCAGCATGCCTTTGATCGCGCCTTCGACCAGCTGCTTGTTGGTGACCGGCTCGACGTAATTGCCGCGGACCTGGTCGAACACCTCGTTGAACAGGTTGACGCTGATGTCGGCGCGGTCGGGCGCCGCGATGCCGGCGCCGGCGAGGGGGACCAGAGCAATGAGGGCGGCCGAGGCCGCGATTTTCAGGATGCGCATGGGGTTCTCGTCAATGGACCGGCACAATGTGGTACGAGAAGGGGGCCGTGTCCACCGGCATGAAAGACGGCCGGCGAACCTGGAGGCGGCGAGGGTCAGCCGACCGGGTTGAAGTCGTAGGCACCGAGCCCCTGCAGGATCGCGAACTTGCAGGGCCCGCCATCCTTGCCAAAGACGCGGTGCGCCCGCCTGGGCGGCACGGCGCAGCGCTGTCCTGCGTCGAGCTCGAAGCGCGCGCGCGGCGCGCGCGTCTCGATCACCATGGGCCCCTCGAGGCAGATCACGTTGTCGGTGACGTTGCTGTGCCAATGCCACGGTACTTCCTGGCCGGCAGCGAGCGTCAGCACCACCATGCGCAGATCGGGCGTCGCCGCCACGATCTCGTGGTCCTCGACGGTATAGGGAAGGTCGCGCGTCGCCATGGGGCGCCTCCTCGGCGCAGATTGCCCCCGTGGCAGAGCTTATCGCTGAACCGGCGCAGCGGATAGGCCCGGCGGAGCCGGGCCTATCAGGCGGAGAGCAAGCGCTACAGGCGTTCCGGATTGCCGGGCACCACAGTCACATCGCCGACGGTGACGCCGTCGGGGCGCTGGAAGGTGATCGTCTGGCCGTTGCGATACATGATGTAGCATTGCTGGTTGTCGCTGCTGACGCGGACCAGCGTCGAGCAGAAGCGGCCGTCCGGCAGCACGCGCCAGGTGCCGGTGTCGCGGAAGGCGCCCTGGCGGAAACGCTCCTGGCCGTCGCCGACGAAATAGAGCGCATAGGACGCGCCCTCGGTGGTGACGCCTTCGGCCGTATTGTTGGACAGCGCCGCCGCGATCTCGCTGGCGGACATGCGTGCCGGCGCGCCCGGCATGGCGACGGGCGCCGGCGCGGTCGAGCCGCCCGAGAGCGGCAGCGGCGTGTTCGTGGCGTTGGTCGGAAGCGGCGCCGGGGCGGTCGGCGCGCCGAGGGCGCCGGTGAGCGACGGCGGCGAGGTGGTGGCGGCGGCGGGCGGGACGCGCTCCGACGACGCGCAGGCGGCGACCAGCGCCAAGGCCGGCAGCAGCAACAGGGATCGCGACGGGATCGGCATGGGGCACCTCGGAGGGCAGGATTGTCTGACCTGCCAACACGCGCCCCCACGCGCGGTTCCCGCCTCGCGCGCCGGGCGATCCGGCAATTCTGTCTGCGGTTGCTGCGGCGCGGCCTCAGACGCCCAGATAGACCTGGCGGATGTAGTCGTCATGGGCGAGCGCGTCGCTCGTCCCCTCGCGCGCCATGCTTCCGTGCTCGAGCAGGTAGACCCGGCTCGCCACGCCCAAGGCGGACAGCGCGTCCTGCTCGACCAGCAGGACGGCGGTGCCGGCGCCCTGGATCTGCCGGATCGATTCGAAGATCTGCACTTTGAGGCGATGGGCGATGCCGACCGAGGGCTCGTCCAGCAGCAGCAGCGCGGGCCGCCCCATGAGCGCGCGGCCGATCGCCACCATCTGCTGCTCGCCGCCCGACAGCGTGCTCGCCTGCTGCCGGCCGCGCTGGCGCAGCACGGGAAAGAGCGCGTAGACGCGCTCGAGGTCGGCGGCGATGCCGTCCTTGTCGCGGCGCAGATAGGCGCCCAGCTGCAGGTTCTTGAGCACGGTGAGCTCGGGGAAGAGGCGGCGTCCCTCCGGACAGTGGCAGATGCCCTCGGCGACGACTTCGTGGGCGGGCATGCCGCCCAAGGGCTTGCCGTTGAAGACGATGTCGCCGCGGCTCGGCACGGCGCGCGAGATGGCCTTGAGGAGGGTCGATTTGCCGGCGCCGTTGGGGCCGAGCACGCCGACCAGCTCGCCCGCCTCGACGCGCAAATTCACGCCGTCGAGCGCCAGCGCCTTGCCGTAATGGACGACCAGGTTCTTGACCTCAAGCAACGCCACGGGCGGCCTCCGTCCGGCCGATATAGGCCTCGACCACGCGGGGATGACGCACGATCTCCTGCGGCCCCCCGATGGCGATGATCTCGCCGAAATCCATGGCGACGACGCGGCCGACCAACTGCATGAACTCGCGCAGGCGATGCTCGATGATGAGGATGGTGAGGCCCTCGCTGTCGTGGAGCTCGCGGATGAGGGCGGCGAGCGGTTCGATCTCGCTGGTGCCGAGCCCGGCGAAAGGCTCGTCGAGCAGCAGCAGCTTCGGGCGCGTCGCCAGCGCGCGGGCGATCTCGAGGCGCCGCAGATCGCCATAGGGCAAGACGTCGACGGCGAGATCGGATTTGGGCCCGAGGCCGACGCGCGCGAGCATGTGGCGGGCGCGGCTCTCGGTCGGCCCGTCGCGGCGCACGCGCGGCGCGAGGCAGCCGACGACGACATTCTCGAGCACGGTCATGCCGATGAAGGGGCGCGTCAGCTGGAAGGTGCGGGCGAGCCCGCGATTGACGATGCGGTGCGGCTTGAGGCCGCGGATCGGCTCGCCGTCGAAGACGATGCTGCCGGTGTCGGCGGCGATGAAGCCGGTGAGCAGGTTGAAGAGCGTGGTCTTGCCGGCGCCGTTGGGGCCGAGGATGCCGGTGATCTCGCCGGGCTGGAGCGCGAAGGCGACGTCCTTCACGGCGGTGAGGCCGCCGAAGCGCTTGGTGAGGCCCTTGACCTCGAGGAGCGCGCTCATGCGACGGCGTCCTCGGCGCGTTTCCTCCGGCGGCCGGAGAGCCGCTCGCGCAGCCAGACCCAGGCCGGCGCCACCAGCCCCTTCGGCAGGAAGAACAGGATGAAGATGAGGATCAGCGTGTAGACCCAGAGCCGGTATTCGCTGAGGAAGCGCAGCTTCTCGATCAACAGGCTGAACAGCAGCGCCGCGCCGGCAGGACCATAGATGGTGCCCATGCCGCCGATATAAACGAGGATGATGGTGTTGATCGACAGGATGACGGCGAAGAGATCGGGCCCGACCTGCAGCAGCGCGTGGGCATAGAGCGCGCCGCCCAGCCCGGCGAAGGCGGCGCTGATCATGAGCGCGGTGATCTTGTAGAAGCTGACGTTGATGCCGGCGGCCTGGCAGGTCGCCTCGTCGCCGCGGATGGCGCGCAGGATGGTGCCCCAGGGCGACAGCGCGATGAATTTGAGCGACGCCACCGTGGCGACGGCGATCGCCAGCGTCAGGTAATAGTAGGCGGTCTGTGAATCGAAGATCGGGAAGATGCCGTTGAGCCCGTCCTGCCCGCCGGTGTATTCCGAGAAGATGATGGTGAGGCTCTGCATCACCGTCGCGCCCGACAGCATGGCGAGCGCGAAATAAGGGCCGCGCAGGCGCAGGGTGGGGATGCCGATGACCAGGCTGAAGAGGACCGCGACGATCGCGGAGGAGGGCAGTCCCCACCACGGATTGAGGTCGAGCGCGGTGTTGAGGAAGCCGGCGGTGTAGGCGCCGGCGCCGATGAACAGCGCATGGCCGAAATTCTCGCGGCCGGTGAGGCCGGACATGAAATCCCAGCTCGCCGCCCACATGGCGTTGCACAGCGCCACCGTCAGCACGACGACGAGGTAGTTGCTGCCGGCGAGCAGCGGCACGGAAGCCAGCACCGCGACCGCCACGCCTGCGCCAAGCCAGTCGATCATCGAGCGCATCGTCGCCGGCTCAGAAGGCGGCGCGCTTGCCGAAGAATCCGGCAGGGCGAATGATGAGCGTGATCAGCACGGCCGCCACCGAGACGATCTGCGCCCATTCGATCGAGATGTTGAAGGCGACGATGGTCTCGCTGTAGCCGAGCAGCAGCGCGCCGAGGATGCTGCCCGGGATCGAGCCAAGGCCGCCGACGATGACGATGGCGAAGGCCTTCACCAGCGGCAGCAGCCCCATCCCCGGGATCACCGTCTGGAACGGCGCCACCAGCACGCCCGCGGCGGCGGCGATGCCGGCCGAGAGCGCCATGACGATGGAGAAGATGCGGTCGCTGGGGATGCCCATGTACTGCGCGCCCTCGGCATCCTGGGACACCGCGAGGATGGCGGCGCCCAGCCGCGTCCTCTGCATGAAGAGCCACAAGCCCGAGAGGATGACGATGCCGCCGGTGAGGGCGATGAGGCGCTGGCCGCTGATGTCGACGCCGCCGATGGCGACCGTCGCGTCGACCATCGAGGGCACGTTGCGCGCCTCGGAGCCGAAGGTCAGCAGGAGGATCTGCTCGACCATGAGCGACACGGCGAGCGTGATCATCAGCACCGCCAGCGTCGAGCGGCGCAGCGGGCGCACCAGCACCCGCTCCATCACCGCGCCGAACCCGGCCACGAACAGCACCGACACCACCGCCGCGGCGAGCAGCGGCAGATGCCCATAGGCGGTCAGCACGTAGACGCCATAGGCTCCCAAGGCATAAAAGGCGCCATGCGCGAGGTTGAGGATCCGCGCCACGCCGAAGATGAGGGTGAACCCCACCGCCAGCATGGCGTAGATCGCGCTGATGACGGCGCCGTAGACGACGATCTGAGCCACGGCGTCGCGCCGTTCAGTTCTGCACGAGCCAAGGCGGGTTGATCATCTTGCCGGTGGCGAGCTCCTTCGGCCACACCACGACGCGCTTGCCGTCGTTCTGCCATTGCACGAAGAGCTCGTTGACGAAGCCCGGCCCGTCCTTGACCTCGTGCAGCTCGTCGAACACGACGCGGCCGCGCGTGCCGACGAAGTCGGTCTGCTCCAGCGCCTTGATCACCGCATCCGTGTCCGCGCTCTTGGCGCGCGCGACCGCGTCGGCGTAGATGTAGACCGCGTCATAGGCGCCGGGGGCGGTATAGACCGGCGGGCGGTTGTACGCTTTGACGAAGGCGTCCCAGAACGGCACCGTCTTGTCGGTGAGCGGCGCGCGCAGGATGAAGTTGGTGCTGACCTCGGCGATCGACTTGCCGCCGACGCGGTCGAAGAAATTGGCGTCCTGGCCCTTGACGTCGATGCCGCCGATCGGCACCGGCACCTTGGCGTCGTACCACTGCTTGACGAACACGTCGGAGGCGGCGTGCGACAGGATGATCAGCAGGTATTGCGAGCCGTTGTCCTTCACCTTGGCGAAGAGCGGCGAGAAATCGGCGGTCTGCACGTCGAAGAACTCGGCGAGCGGCACGGTCATGCCGGCATCCTCGGCGCCCTTCTTGAGCGCGGGCACGACGTCCTGCACCCATTTGGCGTTCTCGCCGATGATCGAGATCTTCTGATATCCCAGCTCGCCCTTGAGCTTGCCCGCGATGAAGTCGATGAGCCCCTTGGCCTGCTTCGCCGAATTGATCGGGTTGACGCGGAAGATGTATTTATAGTGGTCGTAATCGTCCTTGACCTTGGCCTGGATCGCCGGCGAGGCCGAGCCGATGCCGAGGAAGATGGTCTTGGCGCGGGCGATGTGCGGCAGCTCGCCCAGGGTGACGCCGCTGTCATAGCCGCCGAGCAGCACGTCGACGTGGTCCTCGCCGGTGAGCTTGTTGACCGCGGCGATGCCGACCTTGGGGCCGTCGGCGGCGGCCTCGCCCTCATCCGCCACCACCATCGCGAGCTTGCGTCCGATGACGCCGCCCTTGGCGTTGATCTCGTCGATGGCGAGCTTCGTCGCGTCGATGGCGTCGCGGCCGACCTGGACCTGGATCGCCGTGGTGACGCCGATCAGTATCGGCTTGTCCTCGGCGCGGGCGATCGCAGCCCAGCCCACCGCCGCGGCGCCGGCGAGCGCCAGCGTCAGATACGATTTCGATGTCATTCACGCCTCCCTGAGCGCAGCTTTGTCTTGATCAATTAAGAGGTAGCCGCGCGCTTTTGACAAGCGTTACCCCTCTCCCCTTGCGGGAGAGGGAGGGGCCCATCGCGCAGCGATGGGAAGGTGAGGGGGCTGGCGATGTTGGCTCGATTGTTCTTGGACGACGCGGCGGCAACCTAACCCCTCACCCTCCCACGCCTGCGGCGTGGGTCCCTCCCTCTCCCGCAAGGGGAGAGGGGCAATTACTCCGCACGGGAGAAGGTGGTAGATCACTCCGCGACAGCCACCCGCGGGCGCCAGACGGTTATTGCGGAGAAGCCGAGGCTCTTCTGAGCTTCCGCCTCCATGCGAAAATCGGCAGGGCAGGAAGGAGGGCGCCGGCCAGAACGACAGCGACGAGCTCCTCGATGAGGGCGGCGCCCGGTTCACGGAGTGAACTGATTTCGGGTTTGCCCTGAACGTAATATACCGTTATCGATTCGCCGGGGTGGAACCGTCGACAGTCGCCGCCGTCGAGGCCGCGGCCGGTATAGCGCATGTCATTGACCACGAACGCGTACAAGATGGTGCCGTGGTTTTCGCAATTGGGACGCTCGACGGTTCCCGACGCGATGCCTTGGTGCCGATAGAGTTGGACGAGCCGAGGCACGTCCAGGCTGCCGAGGCCGACGCTGATGGCGACGGCTACGCCCAACCAAATCAGGCCGATCGATCTCATTTTCCCACCGCGAGTCCGCTCTGACGATGATGTCGGCGGTCAACCCGTGTCGCCCGCCGCGCATCTCGCCGTCCCGCTCGGAGACCGGGCTGGACTCACTCCGCCGCGGTGGCGGCGGTCGCCGGGCTGCGGAAGGTGGCGAGCAGCGCCGTTTCGCGCGCCTTGGCCTGCTTGACGTTGCGCTCCTTGATGTGGCCGTAGCCGCGCATCAGCTCGGGGATGCGCGCGAGCTCGACGGCGATGGCGTGGTTGTCCGGGCCGAGCGCCGCGGCGAGCTCGCGGATGACCGCCTCGTATTCGCCGATCAGCCGCCGTTCCATGCGCCGCTCCTCGGTGCGGCCGAAGATGTCGAAGGCGGTGCCGCGCAAGCCGCGCAGTCGCGCCAGCAAGCCGAAGGCGCGGAACACCCAGGGGCCGAAGGCGCGCTTCTGCAGCTCGCCGGTGCGCGGGTCGCGCGGCGCGAGCAGCGGCGGCGCCAGGTGGAACTGCAGCGTGAAGTCGCCCTCGAATTGCTGCTCCAGGTTGCGGCGGAATTCGCCGCTGGTGTAGAGCCGCGCCACCTCGTACTCGTCCTTGTAGGCCATCAGCTTGAAGAGGCCGCGCGCCACCGCCTCGGCAAGGCCGGTGCGGCCGCGGGCGCGCGACTTCTCGGCGGCGTCCACCAGCGCCACCACGTCGCGGTAGCGGCGGGCATAGGCCGCGTCCTGGTAATCGGCGAGGAAGGCGGCGCGGCGCTCGATGAGCTCGGCGAGGCTTTGCTGCGTCGGCGCGTCCGGGCGCAGCGCCGGGCGGGCGATCGCCTCGACCTTGGCGCGGTCGACAGCGGCGAGCCGGCCCCAGGCGAAGGTGCGCTTGTTGATGTCGACGGCGACGCCGTTGAGCTCGATCGCCTTCTCGATGGCGGCGAGGCTCAAGGGCACCAGCCCCTGCTGGAAGGCGTAGCCCAGCATGAACAGATTGGTGGCGATCGAATCGCCCATCAGCGCGGTGGCGAGCTCGGTGCCCTCGATGAACTCGGTGCCGGCATCGCCCGCCGCCGATTTGAGCGCGCGATGCATGGCGAGCGACTCGAAATCGATGTCGGGGTTGACGACGAAGGCGGCGGTGGGCGCGAGATAGGAGTTGATGACGGCGCGGGTGACGCCGTTCTCGACGCGCGACAGCGCCTGCGGGCTCGCCGCCACCACGATGTCGCAGCCCAGCAGCAGATCGGCGCCGCCGGCGGCGATGCGCACGGCGTGCAGATCCTCGGGCGTGGGCGCGAGGCGCACATGGCTCATGACGGCGCCGTTCTTCTGCGAGAGGCCGGTGAAATCGAGGACGGTGCAGCCCTTGCCCTCGAGATGGGCTGCCATGCCGAGCAGCGCGCCCACGGTGATGACGCCGGTGCCGCCGATGCCGGTGACGAGGATGCCGTAAGGCTCGCCCAAGGCGCGCGCCGGCGGCGGCGGCAACGCCGCGAAGGGATCGTCGGCCACCGCGGCGGTCGGCCGGCGCAGCTTGCGCACCGCGCCCCCATGCACGGTGACGAAGCTCGGGCAGAAGCCCTTGACGCAGGAATAGTCCTTGTTGCAGTTGGACTGGTCGATGGCGCGCTTGCGGCCGAACTCGGTCTCGACCGGCTTGACCGAGACGCAGTTCGATTTCTCCGAGCAGTCGCCGCAGCCCTCGCACACCATCTCGTTGATGAAGACGCGCTTGGGCGGGTCGGGGAACTGGCCGCGCTTCCTGCGGCGGCGCTTCTCGGCGGCGCAGGTCTGGTCGTAGACGATGATTGTGAGGCCCGGCATCTCGCGCAACTCGCGCTGCACCGCGTCGAGCTCGTCGCGATGGCGGATCTCGACGCCGGCGGCGAAGCCGGCGTCCGCCGGATACTTGTCGGGCTCGTCGGTCACCACGACGATGCGCTTGGCGCCTTCGGACGCCACCTGCTGCGTGATCTGCGGCACCGTGAGCTGGCCCTCGAGCGGCTGCCCTCCGGTCATGGCGACGGCGTCGTTGTAGAGGATCTTGTAGGTGATGTTGACGCCGGCCGCCGCGGCGGCGCGGATCGCCAGGAGCCCGCTGTGCGAATAGGTTCCGTCGCCCAGGTTCTGGAAGACGTGGCTCTCCTTGGTGAAGGGCGCCTGGCCGATCCAGTTGGCGCCTTCGCCCCCCATATGGGTCGCCGTCATCGTGTTGCGGGCGGGTATCCATGTCGCCATGTAATGGCAGCCGATGCCGGCCATGGCGCGGCTGCCCTCGGGCACGCGCGTCGAAGTATTGTGCGGGCAGCCCGAGCAGAAGAACGGCGTGCGCTGCGTCTTGGGCAGCGGCGCCTCGCTCATGCGCTCGAAGGATTCGAGCCGCGCGAGCCGCTGGTTGAGCTGCGGGCTGTCCTCGCCGAGCCGCTTCAGGCGCAGCGCGATGGCGTGCGCCACCTGCGTCGGCGTGAGCTCGCCCGGGCTCGGCAGCAGCGGCGCGCCGCTCTCGTCCTCCTTGCCGACGACCGAGGGGCGGCGCGCGGCGTCGATGTTGTAGAGGATGCGGACGAGCTGGTCCTCGATGAATCCCCGCTTCTCCTCGACGACGAGCACGTCCTTGAGCCCTTCGGCGAAGCGCCGCGCGCCCGAGGCTTCGAGCGGCCAAGTCAATCCCACCTTGTAGAGGCGGATGCCGAGCGCGGCCGCCGCCTTGTCGTCGAGGCCGAGATCGGCCAGCGCCTGGCGCACGTCGAGATAGGCCTTGCCGGTGGTAACAATGCCGAGCCGCGCCGCGCGCGGGTCGATCTCCAGCCGGTCGAGCTTGTTGGCGCGCACGAAGGCGGCGACGGCCGCCATCTTCGGCCCGTGCAGGCGGCGCTCGGCGTCGAGCGGCGGGTCGGGCCAGCGGATGTTGAGACCGCCCGGCGGCATGACGAAATCCGCCGGCTGCACGATCTCGACGCGGTGCGGGTCGGCATAGACCGAGGCGCTGCTCTCCACCGTCTCGGCGATTGCCTTGAAGCCGACCCAGCAGCCGGAGTAGCGCGAGAGGGCGAAGCCGTAAAGGCCGAAATCGAGATATTCCTGCACCGTCGACGGGTTCAGGATCGGGATCATCGCCGCTTCGAAGATGTGCTCGCTCTGATGCGCCAAGGTCGAGGATTGGCAGCCATGGTCGTCGCCGGCGATGGCGATCACGCCGCCATGGGGCGAGGTGCCGGCGGCGTTGGCGTGCTTCAGGGCATCGGTCGAGCGGTCGACGCCCGGGCCCTTGCCGTACCACAGCGCGAAGACGCCGTCGACGGTGGCCTGCGGGAACAAATTCACCTGCTGGCTGCCCCACACCGCGGTCGCCGCCAAGTCCTCGTTGATGCCGGGCTGGAACTGGATGTTGTGCTGCTCGAGGAAGCGGCGCGCCTGCCACAACGCGTTGTCGTAGACGCCCAAGGGCGAGCCGCGATAGCCCGAGATGAAGCCGCCGGTGTTGAGCCCCGCCGCCTGATCGCGCTGATGCTGCAGCATCGGCAGCCGCACCAGCGCCTGCACGCCGGAGAGATAGATGCGGCCCGATGGCAGGGTGTATTTGTCGTCCAGCGTCACCGCGGCGAGTTGCATCGGAATCTCCCGCTCCTTGGCTTTGCCGAGCTTAGGAAGAATTGCCGCGCGTGACAATGCCGCGGGCGATCCAGGGGTAGCCCGGCACTGCGTGCCGCGAGCGCTTTGTGCTAGCCTCTCGTGCCGGAATCATTGATATGTGACACGCCCCCTCACCCTATCCCTCTCCCCGTTGGGGCGAGGGGACGCGCTGCGCCAATCTTTTCCCCTCGCCCCTCGGGGAGAGGGAGGGACCCAGCGCAAAGCGCTGGGAGGGTGAGGGGGACGAATCACGGGTGTGCGATAGCGAGTACTCGGGATGAGCGCGGTCAACGCGGAAAAGGCCAAGAGAGTCATGGGTCGCGCCGAGCTGATGTTGTCGGCGCTGGTGGTGGCGCGCAACGAGGAGAAGCAGCTGCCGGCTTGCCTCGAGACGCTGCGCTTCGCCGACGAGATCGTCGTCGTGCTCGACCGCACCACCGACCGCTCGGCGGAGATCGCGCGCATGTTCGGCGCGCGGATCGTCGAGGGCGCCTGGCCCTTCGAGGGCGAGCGCCGCACCGCCGCCGCCGCCGAATGCCGCGGCGAGTGGATCATCGAGGTCGACGCCGACGAGCGCGTGACGCCGGGCCTCGCCGAGGAGATCCGCCGCGTCATCCCCGGCGCCGGCGAGGCCTATTTCCTCATCCCCATCGCCAACCATGTCGGCGGCAAGCTGATCCGCCACGGCTGGGGCGCCTATAACGGCGCGGCGATGCGCGCCGCGCTCTACCGCCCGGGCGGCAAGCGCTGGGGGCAGGGGCGGGTGCATCCGCCGGTGAGCTACACGGGCGTGCGGCGGGAGCTGCAGCATCCGCTCGATCATTACGTCGATCGCGATCTGAGCGACATGTTCCGGCGCCTCAACAGCTACAGCGACGCTGCCGCGCTCGACGCCATCGACCGCGGCGAGACGCCGCGCCTGCGCTCCGCCTTCCGCCGCATGTTCAGCCGCTTCTGGAAATCCTACGTCGCCCGCAAAGGCTACCGCGAAGGCCCCTACGGCATCGCGCTGGCGCTGTTCTCGGCGCTCTACCCGATGCTCACATATCTCAAGGTGGTGACCTTGCGCGAGAAGGGCGCCGGCGCCGGCGGGCCGCGCTCCTAGTTCGGGGCCGTTCCTCGCATTGGACCGG